>FWPU01008129.1_pt1 | contig 18281 bp, 12 predicted proteins | sample 2228361 | NCBI WGS metagenome assembly FWPU01 (sample SAMEA103939777, study PRJEB20133) | metagenome
CGAGAACGCGGTGGCCCTCAGGTTCGCGGTCAGTTCGGGCATCCCGAGTTCCGGGGACCCGTGACTGATGGAGATCGGGGGGAAGACCAGGACCAGGTCCGTCCGATTTTCGGAACGTCCTCGCACGTAAGCCTCGCCCTGCCAGCCCCGGATTCACGAGACCACCAGAACCTTATCGGGGCGACCTGCGCGTGTCAACGTGGGGGACGCCGAAACCGCAATCGTCGGGTCCACCCGGACCTCTGCCCTGGATTCGTGGGCGTGGTCGTGGGCGTGAGCGTGGGCGAGATCGGCGTGTCGGATTGCCTGCCAGGTGGTCGTCCTGGCCCGGGAATTCGGATCGCCCACGCCCACGCCTGCGCCCACGCCCAAGAGGGGCCGTTCGTGGACAGCCGACGATCAAGGCCACGACCCGACGTTCAGTACCGCGACCCCTTCTGGTGTATCCTTGTCTCCGAGTCATGCCCCGGGGCCCGGATTGGTGCGTCTCAGGTCATCGCCACGGGTCTTCGTTGTCTTCGGAATCGGAGTCGGCGCCATCACCGGGTACCTGGCGGCTGAACTACGGACCAGGTCACCCGGCCATCCCGCATTCGAGGCCGAGGCGGCCGACCCGGATCCGGCGACCCTCGTCTTGGTCCACAGCCTGACGGGCCGCACCGCGCTCGTGGGTCGCGAACTGGCGGCCATGTTCGGGGCGCGCCAGGTCCGTGTCCACCTGGAACTCCCCGACCCGAGCGGGACCCCGGTCGAGACCCCGAGGCACGGGAGCCCGGTGGTCCCGACGGAGGGCGTGACCCGCATCTTTCTCGGGTTCCCCATCTGGGGGTTGCAACCCCCCGCCCCCGTCTTGGACCTCGTGTCCAGGATGGACCTCGCGGGGCGCCGGGTCGTGCCCTTCTTCACCTACCTCCACGCATTCGACCCGGCCTCCTTCGACCGACTGAAGTCCCTCGTGGTCGAGCGTGGCGGGACCTGGGCGGACCCCATCGGAACCCGCGTCGCGACCGCGACGACGCCGCGAGGGATCTTGCGCGCCGTCCACGAAGCCGTGCGCGGTCGCACCGACCTGTGGCCGTCCGATGCGCCGGGTCCCCCGTCGTGCCGCCCGGACGGCTCGGGTCACGAGGTGTGTCGCGTGACGGGCGGGCCGGTCTGGCTCGGGGATTTCGGTTCCGAGGCGGCCCCGGACGGCTATCCGCCCCCCCGGCTCGTGTCCGTGCCCGGGTTCGACATGGATCGCACCGAGGTGACGGTCTCACAGTACCGCCGGTGCGTGGAGGCCGGGGCCTGCCCACACCTCGAACGCCTGGAAGGTTCCTTCTGCCGCACCTTGCTCGAGGCGGGCGAGGACCTGCCCATCCCGTGCGTGTCGTTCGAGGCGGCCCTGGCCTACTGTCGCTGGCGGGGGAAGCGCCTGCCCATCGAGGCGGAGTGGATCCGCGCGGCCCGCGGCTCGACCGCGCGCGCCTTCCCCTGGGGCGACGAGCCCCCGTCCTCGCGCGGACCGCTCCGGGGTGACTTCGGCGAGAAGCCCGGCCGCGGGTATCCACGATACTCGGTGGTCTCCGGATCCGCCGACTGGCCCACCGACGGCTTTCCGGGACTCGCACCGCCGTGCCAGTTTCCTGCCGGGTCCAGCCCGTGGGGGATCTGCGACCTCGCGGGCAACCTCGCGGAGTGGGTGACGCTCGGACGCTCCGACTCTGGACCGCCGGTGCTCAAGGGCGGCTCTTGGCTCTCCGGGGAGGCGTGGTCCCTTGCGGTCGGCTCGCGAGTCTCCATGTCCCTGGAGGACCCAGGCCAGGCATTCGGTTTCTTCCTGTCGGGGTTCCGGTGCGTCCGACCGGCACCGTGAACCCGTCCGCAGAGGCGTCCCCGAGAACCGAAATCGCGCTATCATCTTTCTCGGGCGTTTCGATGGACTTGCCCGAATTCGTGCGGGCAGGGTGGTTCGGGAGCAGACAATGGGGGAAGAGGTTCCGAGCGTCTTCGACTGTGGGCGTGGGGTGCTGCTCCGTCCCGACTGGCACACCGTCCTGGCCCCCGTCTTCTCGAGACCGATCCCCGGGGACGCGGTCGCCCGGATGGCGGCCCTGTGGCGATCGTCGGGCGGGGGTGACGACCCCCGGCTTCGCAGGGTCGATGAGGTCCTGAGCGACCGTTTCCGAACCGACGTCGCCAGGTACTCCGGCGTCTTCGAGCCGTCGTTCTCGTTCGATCGCGATGGATGGCACTGTATTCGCTTCTCATACGCCTTTCCGGACTTCCGGGAGGCGCCGGATGCAGTCTGCAAGACGATCCTCGACGCGGCCAGGCCCTTCGGGGCCCCGTTGACGACCCACGTCTCCCGCCTCCTCCGTTGGTGTTTTCAGCCCTTCATCGAACAACCGATCACAGGACTCGCCTACGACGGGCCGGAGTCCTGGACCTTCAAGATCTACTACCAGGTGGACCTTCGCTTCCAGGACCAGGCCGTCCAGTGGCTGGCGCGGCTCATCCCCTGGGGCTCGCTTCGTTGGATCCTAGGGGGTGGCGGGCCGCCCCTCCATCTCATCGGCCTGGACGTCGGGCCTTCGGGCATTCGGACCGTAAAACTCTACCTCCTGCACCAGGACGTCGAGACCGCACGACTCGCCGGGCTCCTCTTGCCGCGCGGCATGGCAAACCATCTCGTCGAGCAAGGGGTCCTTCGCCTTTGCAACCTCCTGACGGTCCACCGGATGCGCTCCCCGGACGACCCGGGGGTTCGCCGGGTCTCCGAGGTGGACTTTCCTTTGATCGAGAACGGCCTGTACAACATGGCCCTTTTCGGGGATGCGGGGTTGCTCCACGCGTACCTGCCGGGCTTGTCGGCCCCCCCCATGTGCTCGAAGGCCTCCACGCGGCTCCTGTGGCCCTCGGGCCTGGACGGGACGCGTCTCCTCGTCGTTCGCCTGACCGTGTCCGCGACGCGCGAGCCCAAACTGAACCTCTATTTCCACGTGGTCGAGAAGGCCGCCGATGACTAGGCGCATCGTCTTCGTCAATCCGCCGGTCCTCGCCGCAGACCGCCACCAGGTGGACCTGTACGCGGAGGCCCTCCCGTTCGGCCTCCTCCAGATCGCGACCCTCCACGCCGCGCGGGGGGACGACGTCCGCTTCCTCGACATGATGGAATATCTCGACGAAGAAGGATTCGAGGGCGCCCTCGCACCGGAGCGCCGCTGGACCACGAAACCCGCCGGGGACATCCATTGCCGCGGCCGGCGCGACCTGTACCGGGTCGGCAAGCCCCTGTCGTGGCTCCGGGAGCGCCTGTCCGAAGGCCCCGCGCCGGACGAGATCGCGGTGACCTCCTGCATCTCGTTCAACTACGAGACGACCCACGCGGTCGTGCGCACCTGCCGCGAGATGTTCCCGCGCGCCCGGATCCGCCTGGGCGGGTTCTACCCCTCGGCCTACCCGGAGCACGCGGCCCGGTGCGGGGCGGACGAGGTGTTCGTGGGCCGGCATCGCGAAGCCGACGCGGTCTGTCCCGCGCTCGAACTGCTGGACGGGACACCCAAGGTCTGGCTCTTCCGGCTGGTCCACGGCTGCCGGTATCGGTGCTCGTTCTGCATGAACCGCGTCGAGCGCACCGAGGAGGTGGCCGACCCCGCGCGCGTCGTGGACGACCTCCTCGCCGTGGCCCGCCGCCACGGGGTGCGGACCTTCTCGAACTGGGACCCGAACGTGATGCTCGGGGCCCGCGTGCTGGAGCGGTTTTTGGACATCGTGATCGCCCGAGGCCCCGCGGTCGAGATGAAGTTCGAGATGGGGGTCCAGCCGGACCGGCTGACCGCGTCCATCGCCCTCAAGATGAAGCGCGCCGGCGTCACGGCCATGACCATCCCCTTCGAGTCGTCGGAGCCCGAGATGCGCAAGCGCTTCGGCAAGCCGTACGACATCCGGAAGGCCATGGACGCGGTCGCGATGTGCCGGGACATGGGCTTCGACACGGCCAGTCGCTTCCACTGCACCTTCGTGATCGGGGTCCGGGGCGAGAGCCTTCGCCACGTGTTCCGGACGTACTTCGCGGTCCTGAAGGCCGGGGGCCGGCCCACGCCCTTTCCGCTGTCCCCGGCCCCGGGGACGCGCGAGTACCGCCTGCACGAACCGGTCCTGCGCGGCAAGGACCTGTCGGAACTGAACGGGCATCTCTGGCCGACCCTCGAATCCGACGAGAAGGTCGCGCTCTACGACCGGCTCTTCCGGATCGTCTCCGAGCCGGATGCACACCGGGCCGCGGCCCTGGCTGCGGACCTTCCTCCGGACGCCCGGGAGGAGTTCGACCGCCAGATGGCGTGGTGCCTTCAGGGTCCCCACCAGGTCGGGGACCCGGTCTAGTCCCAACTGGCGCAGCATGGCGGAACGCTCCCGTGGGCGTGGGCGCAAGCGTGGCCGTGGGCGAGACGTGACGCGGAATTGACCAGCGAAGTCCTAGCCCGCGCGCAGGAGCCGCCCGAACTTCCGAGTGGCCTTCTCGATGAACGCGTCGTCGAGCATCCCCCGGTCGGACTCGTACGGCAGGTCAAAGAAGTCGAGCCACACCGCGCCATCGTCTATCACCGGCCGGATGCCGAGCAGGTCCGGGCGGTCGTACGACAGGCAGTTCCGGTTCAGCAAGAACCGCTGCACGATGGGGACCTGGATGGTTCGCCGGAGCCCCAGGCAGAAGCGCAAGGTCTCCTCGAAGTCCTGCCGCGTCTGGCCCGGATAGACCAGGAGGTACAACGCCACCCCGATCCCGGCTTCGTGGCACCTCGCCATCATCGCGGGCACGTGCTCGATCCGGATCCCCTTGCGGAAGCGGCGCAGGGCCTTCGGGTCCGAGGTCTCGAGACCGAAGAAGACCATCCGGCACCCGGACGCGGCCAGGAGTCGGCAATAGTCTGGGTCCAGGAACTCCTCCTCGAACCGGGCCTGCATCACCCACTCGATCGCGAGGCCCCTGGCCCGGATCTCCGAGGCGAGTTCCCGCATGTACGAGCCGCTCACCGCGTTGTCAATGAACGAGAACCGCGTCATCCCCGTGGCGCGCCGGTGTGCCTCGACCCGGGCCGCAACCGTGGCGGGCGGCAGGGCCTCTCCCGCCCGGTCCGGGTGGTTGTGCCAGCAGAACACGCACCGTCGCCAGTAACACAGCGAGGCCCGCTCCACGGGCACGAACGGGTCCGTGTACAGGTCGAACTCGATGCCGTCGAAGTCCGGGTCGGGGAGGGCAGTCAGGGGGAGCGCGGGCGCCGGGCGCGTCGCGACCGGGACCCCATTTTCTCGAACGACCAGGTTCGCGATGGCGTCGAGGGGCCCGTCCTGGTGCCGGAGGAGCCCGAGCAGCGGTTCCTCGCCATCCCCGGTCACGATGACATCGAACCAGTCAAACAGGAACCCGTAACGGGCGTCCGGCAGTAGGTCACGCCCGAGTTTCGCCCAGGGACCGCCCACGACGATGCGGGCCTGGGGCCAGACCGCGCGCACCCTTCGCGCGACCTCGACCGCCTGGGGGACCTGCTGCGGCGAGATGATGGACAGGCCCACGAGGCGCGGGGTCACCTGGGCCGCGAGCCCCCCCAGCCGGTCCTCCAAGAACCGTCGTCGGAGCGGGTCAGGCGAGGCGACGACACGGTCCAGTGTCTCGCGGTCCAGCCGCCTCCAACGCGTGCGCTCGAACACGAACAGGAAGACCTCCCTGCGATTATCATAGACGTATCGTTTTAGGTCATTCATTTCACGCGGCGACGCCCCGGACATTCGGGCAACCGCCTCACGCACGGGCCGGTACGCGGCCTCGTCCGGGGCGTCGCGGCTCAAGGATGCGAGGCGCTCCATGAATGGCCGGAACGCCTCGTCCTGGAACAGGAAGCGGTTCCAGTACTCCGCGTTCAGGTCCACCTGCCTCGCGGTGTGACCGTGGACCTTGAGCCACGCCTGGAGCCTCGAAAGCGCGATCTCCGGCATGGGGTAGCACTCGAGGGACGGCGGAAACAACAGCAGGGCGTCCAGGGCCTCGGGCATCCGTCACCCCCTTGCGGAAGCGAACGCCTGCAACAGGTGGTCGCGTACCCGGGCCTCGGCCCGGCTGACGGGTTCCCAGTCCCGGACCTGGCGCTCGCTCGCGTGCCGGAAGTTGAAGCGATCGAGGACACACTCGAGGTCCGCGACGCGCAGGTCCTCGCTGGCCAGCGGGAACAGGAACGAGTCCAGGTCCTCCAGGGGCCGGTCTCGCCACAGATGTTTATATTGGCGATAATCGTCTGTACCAGGGATCGGGGTGTAGGCCAGAAGGACCGTCTTGACGCCCGCGCCCCACAGCGCGACGAGGTCGGTCGCGATGGACGCGAGGGTCTGGCCCGGCTGCCCCACGAGGAGCACCCCCTCCAGCACCTCGTCCGAGAATCCCGCCTCCCGCAACGCCCGGACCGCGCGCTCGAACTCCGAGAACCCCGACGGGCGGCGCACCTCCCGGACGCGGTCGGGGTCGGTCGTCTCGACCGTCAGGCTGACGCGCATGAACCCTGCCTGACGCATCCTCCTCGCGAGCCCCGGCGTCACCAGGGAGGGCTGGAGCCCTTCGGGGGCATACAGCATGACCGGCAGTGACCGGCTCACGATGCCGTCGAGGATCGGTTCCAGGTGCTCCCGCGGCCGGACCAGGAGGTTCGATTCCCAGAAGTGGATGTTCCGGACCCCGTGTCTCGCCAGCGACTCGATCTCGCGGACGATTTCCCCGGCGTCCCGGATGCGGTACGTCCGTCCCTCCAGGAGCCGGACCGCGCAGTAGCCGCACCGGAAGGGGCAGCCGAACGAGGACTTGAGGGCGACCGAGTCCCGTCCCTCGCGCGCAAGCACCCGGATGTCCACGTCCCGCTCCTCCACGGGGGCGAAGACGCCGGTGTGGACCTCGTGTGCGCCCGACGCCCGCGCGTGGTCCGGGCACAGCGTCGGGTACACGCCGCCCAACGCAACCCACGCGCCCGGGAAGGTCTCGCGGCACAGGGCCACGGCCTCGTGCGTGGTCGGCCAGGTCCAGGTGAACGTCGAGGAGATGAAGACCTCGTCTGGGGGCGGGTGGACCCGCCTCAGCCGGGCCACGAGTTCGTCCCTGGACAGCCCCATCCGGTAGACAGCGCGGGCCTGGGGCTCGCTGCCGTCGGCGCCGCACGGGGCCGTGCGCACGACGTTGTCCGGACGCAGGATGCGCGCAATCTCCCGCTCGGCAAACCGCTCGTCGTGTACGTTCAGGGCATCGAGCCAGGAAACGCGCACGCCCCGGGATCGCAGCCACGACGAGAAGCGCAGGAGCGCGGACGGGCAAGACGTGGCGTAGTGGAGCGTCCACGTCCGGAGGGGTCTCTCGAGCGTGTGGATCGGCGGGAACAGGAGGAGTGCGCGGCGTTGCCCGGACGGTCCCCGCAACGTGCGGCGGCCCTCGCCTCCAGCCACGGTCTTCCCCACGCCGAGATGCGAGCGAAGGAGGGGCGAGTGGAGCGCGTCGAGGCCTCGCGGCCCGTCCCGCACGAACACGAGCCGCATCGGGGGCGTGCTTGCAGCCGGTCTGGCGCTCCCCCGCCCGCACGGGGGCGGCAGTCCGGACGCGGACGGCTGCCAGTAGATGCGGTGGGCGCCGAGCCGTACCAGGACCGCCACCTCCGAAGAAAAGGCGCCGGGACTCTCGTCCGCGTAGAGCACCACCCGGGTCACGATCCCCTCGCTCGACAGGCGGTGCAGGCCTGCGAGCGCGCGGGCGAAACTCCCCTCGCGTCCCGTGACGCGGTCGTGAGCGGCCGCGTCGTAGCCGAACAGGGGGACCACGACCTCGGTCAGACCCGCCTCCCGCGCGGCCCGCGCGAGGCGACGCTGCGTGAAGGCCCGGGCGCTCGTGTGACACACGACCGACCCGAAGCGGCGACGCGCCTCGCGGATTACCTGCAGAAAGTCGGGCCGGTCCGCCGGCTCCCCGCCGGCGATCGTGACCTGCCCGCCTTCCGCCTCCAGCCGGTCCAGGTCAGCCTCCGCCGGGCCGCCAGTGCCCCGGTCGCAGAAACCGCAGCCGAGGTCGCACGACGACACCGGCAGGCGCACCACCGCCGGCGTCAGCCGGGCCAGGGCGAGTCGGGCGTCGAGTTGCGCGGCCAGGGCCTGCGCGAACTCGGGCCGTTCCATGGGACACGCGCCCACCTGGGCCTCGGGCTGGAACCACGCCGCGTGGGTGGCGCGATCCAGGATGACGTCCAGGGGCTCCTCCCGCACGGACCCCAGGTGGATGGGCATGAAGTTGCAGGGCTGGACCTCGCCGTAGGCGCCCACATAGACGGTCCCCGAGGACACGGCGTGGCACCGGCGGAACTCCCCGTCCTCCTCCTCCGCGAACTGCACGAAGTCGTGGTCCACCAGGGCGAGCGCCCGCCGCGTCTCCTCGTCCGTCAACAGGGCGTCCGGGCGATGCAGCCATTCCCCGGAGCACATCGGCTTGAGGAGCCGCACCCCGTGCACGCCGCGCCCGCGGGCGAGGGCAATGACCCCCTCGAGTTCCCCGTTCGCCAGGATGTCGCGGAACACGGTCGTCGAATAGACGACCCGGAGTCCCGCCCCAAGGCTCGCCTCGGTCGCGTGGGTCACGGCGTCGAACGCGCCGGGGGTCGCGTGGTGGCGGTCGTGCGTGTCCGCGGTCGCGCCGGAGAGGCTCAAGTTAACGAGGTCCACCCCTGCCGCGGCCAGGCGTTGCGCGGCCTCGCGCGTCAGGAGCAGGCCGTTCGAATCCACCGTCACCTGCTCGGCCCGGGGCCGGGCGTACTCGAGGACTTCGAAGAGGTCCCGGCGGAGCAGGGCCTCGCCGCCGAAGAAGTTCACCTCTCGGGTCCCGAGCAGCCACGCCTCGTCCAGAACCCGCCGGACCTCGGCCGTTGTCAACTCGCCGGCCCGCTTCGCCTCGTACAGCGAGGCGGAACAGTGGATGCACCGACACTGGCAGCGGTACGTCAGGGCGAAGATGAGGCGCGAGATGGCGCTCGTCATGGCCGTCGCCTCGAACCGCCGCCAGATTATTGGAAACCGCGCCGGGATTGCAAGGAAGGCCCCATCGGGCTGTGAACAGGGTTGATCGCGAGACGGATTGCTGGCATCATCGAACTCCGGAACCTCGCGAGGCTCTGCGAATGCGACACATCGTCCTAGCTGGCTTCCTGGCCCTCTTCACCACGGCAGGGGTGTTGGGGTGCGGTCCCTGCAGGAAGAAGACGGAGCAGGCTCCCTCGACGACGGGACCGGTATCATCCGCCCCGGCGCCGGCGGCCGGACCAATGGAACCCTCGCCACCCGGGCCGTCAACGGTCGAACCGTCTGCCCCTACCCCCGAGCCTTTGCCGAGGCGGAAGGCGCGGCTCGTCGAGGAAATCCTCACGATGCCGGCGTCGTTCTGGAACCTCAAACTCAGGGAATACGTGGTGCTTCGCGCGAAGACGCAAGACATGCTCAAGGTACCAAAAGAGATCCGCAACCCGCTGGAACTCCCTGCCGTGACGCTCGCCATCCTCGACCTGGAGGATGGTGGTGAGCCCGGTGGGCTGTATGACGGACTCGTCCAGCGCCTCTACGAGCGGCTCTTCGAGCAGAAGGTCTTCACCGCGGCGGCCCCGGTCATCGTGTACTGGGAGCCGTTTCGCGAGACCCCGAAGCCCCGGTGGTCGGTCGGAGTGCCCGTCGCGGACGACGCCAGGGTGACCCCTCCCCTCCGCCTGCACCGGTTGCCGGCGAGCCGGGTTCACGCCGAGCGGATCGCACTGAAGGAGGCTAAAAAGTTTGCCGGGCCACCCGGTGGTGGAAAGGCTTCTGTGTTCGAGGTCTCGCGGAGGGGGATCGCGAACATGCGCAAGAAGACGGCGCTCACGGTCACTCCGGGCATCGTGCTCGTCCGCCTCCCGGACATCCGCCTGAGCCCCATCGGCCCCGAGAGCGTCTTTGAGGCCCTCTTCGTCGGAAAGGAGGGCCCCGCCCCTGTCCCTGCGGCGCCGGCGGGCCCGGCGTCCCAGTGAGGCTCGGGTGGGCGACGGGCCCGTCAGTACGAGACCAGCGCGTCCACCGGAAGTCCCGGCAGGCGCTCGCGCCCGCGCAGGTCGCGCAACTCGACCAGGAAGGCGACCAGGGCGACGTCGGCCCCGAGCCCCCGGATCAGGCGCGCCGCGGCCGCGGCGGTCCCGCCGGTCGCGAGCAGGTCGTCCACCAGGGCCACGCGCTCGCCGTGCATGACCGCGTCCTCGTGCATCTCGATGGTGTCGGTCCCGTACTCGAGTGCGTAGGACTCGCTCCGCACGCGCCACGGCAGTTTCCCCGGCTTGCGAATCAGCGCAAGCGGCAGGCCCAGGGCCGCCGCGACCGGGGCCGCGAACACGAACCCCCGCGACTCGATGCCCGCGACGCAGTCGCACCCTGCCTCGCGCACGAGGGTCGAGAAGTGCCCGCACACCCGCCGGAACAGGGCGCCGTCCCGGAGCACCGTCGTGATGTCCCGGAACAGGATCCCCGGCTTCGGGAAGTCCGGGATGTTCCGGATCGCGGCCTCCACGTCCACTCGCAGCCGTTCCCTCGCGTCCATCTCACCCCTCCCTCAAGAAACGTGGGCGTGGGCGCCGCTCCAAACGCCTCGGCACGCCCTCCACTCCTCATCCATCCGGGATGCGCACGCCCATTGACAGGTCACAGCATCCTGACCTTGCCCGCGCGCACCGGCGTCTCGGCGGGCTTGAGCGCCTCGAACCGCCCAAGCCCCTGCATCGCCTCCCGCGCCATCACGTCAGGCCCAAGAGGTGTCAACGACACCCACCCCGCCTTGACCGCCCCGCAGTCCGACTCCGGGTCGTCCTCCATGGTCACCCGGGTCCCTCCGATCCACAGGTACTCCCCGCCCCGCGGGTCCGTGCGGACCACGATGTCGTTCGAGTAGTACCGCCGCCCGATCCGCGTGACCTTGAACCCCCGGAACGGGGCCAGGTCCGGCGACGGGATGTTGACGTTCAGGAGGGTCCGCTCCGGCAGCCCCCGCTCGACCACCTCCGCCACCACGGCCCGCACCAGGGGGCGAACCGCCTCGAAGGGATACGCCCCTGGACAGACGAGCGAGAACGCGACCGCGGGCACCCCCTGGATCACCCCTTCCATGGCCCCGCCCACGGTCCCCGAGTACAGCACGTCGTGCCCCAGGTTGGGCCCGCGGTTAACGCCGGAGAGGACCAGGTCGGGCTTGCGTCCCAGCACGTGGTGTGTCCCGATGAACACGCAATCCGCGGGCGTGCCGGAGAGGGCGTACCATCGGGCAAGGGCCGCCTGCCCGCCTCCTGAGGCCTGCCCTTGACCGGCCCCCGGCCACGGGCCCGCCGCGCCCCCACCCACATCCCTGAGGCGCAAGGGTTCCGAGAGGGTGATCGCGTGCGAGACCCCACTGCGCTCGACCTCCGGGGCGACCACCGTCACCTGCCCGAACTCCGCCGCGACCTCCGCGAGGACCTCGAGCCCCCGCGCGAGGACCCCGTCGTCGTTGGTAACAAGAATGTTCATTCTTCAGAATGCACCTATTGTGAATTCAAATACCATCGGCGGTTCCCCCGCCTTGGGCCGCAGCGGGAAGCCCCACTCGAACCGCAGCGGGCCCATCGGGGACCACCAGCGGATCCCGAATCCCACCGAGGTCCTGAGTTTCATGGGGTCCACCTGCTCGTGGTCGTCGAAGGCGTTCCCCGCGTCGAAGAAGACCACGCCGCGGATCCCGACCGGCATGAAGATCGGGAACTCGACCTCCGCGTTGAAGTACAGTTCTTTGTTCCCCCCGACGGTGAAGGGCATCAGGTAGGCCCCCGGGTCGCGCGCCGATCCCACGGACAGCCGGGGCCCCAGCGAGAACCGCTCGAACCCGCGCACCGTGAACATCCCGCCCACGTAAAACCGCTCCCCGAGCGGGACCCCGCCCCCCTTGGGGTTGCCGATGTACCCGTAAGTCCCCGCGATCTTCAAGACGCTCCCCAGGATGAACGGAAAGTACTGGCGGGAGCGCGCCATGAAGCGCAGATATTCGAAGTGGCTGCCAATCTCGCTGCTTGCCCACTCCAGGCTCACGCTCGAGTAGTTCCCCCGCGTCGGGAACATCCGGTCGTCTAGCGAGTCGTACCAGGCCGTGGTGGTCAGGCTGCTCAGGATCCCCCTGTCGTACAGGTGCGCGATGGGGACGTCCGTCACGTCCCGCTGCCCGCCGGAGGACACGTCCACGCCCTCGACCCGGTACATCGTGGACACGCCGAACTCGTCCGTGATCCGCCGCCCGAGCATCACCCCCACCCCGCGAGTCTTCTTCGTGAAGTTGTAATAGAGATATTCGTAGTTATACAACTCCAGGCCAAACGTCCAGTCCGTGTCGAACAGGTACGGTTCGTCGAAGGACAACTGGTAGATCGTCCTCAAGGACGAGAAGATGGCCTGCACCGACAGCGTCTGCCCGCGCCCCATGAAGTTCTGCTTCGCGACCTGGGCCTGGAACATGAAGTTCTCGACCGAGGACACCCCCGCGCCCACCGAGAACGCCCCTGTCCGCCGCTCCTTGACCTCGACCGTGACGTCCACCTCGCCAGGTTCCCTGCCCGGCTTTGGCTTGATCTCGACCTTCTCGAAGAACCCGAGTCGCCGGATGCGAGCCTCGCTCTCGCGCTGGGTCGTCTCGCTGTACCAGTCCCCCTCGTAGAACCGCAGTTCCCGCCGGATCGTCCAGTCGCGCGTCTGCTCGTTCCCCACGATGTCAATGCGCCCGAAGCGCGCCTTCTCGCCCTTCTGCAGGAGGTACGTGAAGTCGAGGACCCGCTGTTCCCGGTGGAAGACCGGGAGGTTCGACACGGTGGCGAACGCGTACCCCTCATCCTTGGCCATGTCCGCGAGCATCCGCGCGTCCGCCTGCACATCGAGCAGATTGAAGACCTGACCAGTGCGCAACTTCAGGCGCGTCACCAGTTCGTCTTTTGGTCGAAGCAGGTCGCCCTGAATGTCCACTTTCCCCACGGTGTACTGCGGCCCCTCGTGCACCGTGATGCTGATCGCGATGAAGCGCCGGTCGCGCGACAGCATGACCACCGGCGGGTCCACGCGGACCTCGGCATATCCCTTCGTGTTGTAAAAGTACTGGATGTTCTGGACGTCGCCCTCGAACAGGGTCGGCGAGAACGTCCCTTGCCCGGTCAAGAACCCGAACAGCGACCCCTCCCGAGTCTGCATCACGGCCTTGAGTTCCTCGTCCGAGACGTGGTCGTTCCCCACGAACTCGATGCGCGACACCTTGACCTTCGCATGCTCCCGCACCACGAAGACCACGTCCACAAGGTTGCCCTCCTTCTCGCGCAGTTCGTAGTCCACCTCGGCCAGGAAGTACCCCTCGCCCACGTAGTGGTCGCGCAGGGCCTCCACCGTCTTCTCGACCTGCCTCATGTCCAGGATGGTGGCGGACCTCACGGTGATCTTCTTCTTGAGTTCGTCCTCGCTGACCTCCTCGTTCCCGGTCAGCAAGACCCGGTCCACCGCGGGGTGCTCCACGACCCGGAAGACCAGCACGACCCCGTCCCGCGCGGGCCGTGACAGGACCGTGATGTCCTGGAACGCCCCGGTCCGATACAGGGCCTGGAGGTCCCGCGAGACCCGCGCGCGGTCCAGGGGCTCGCCCTCCCGGCTCCCCACCGTGCGACGAGCGGTCTCCAGGTCAAAGCGCTGGAGCCCCTCGAACCGCACGGCCTGGACCACGGGTCCCGTGGGTTCCGGGGCGCGGACCTCCGCCGCCTCCGAGGGTTGCGCCGCGGCCTCGGGCGGGGTCTTTGGGGTCCCCGGCGGTTCCTGGCCACGGGCCGGCCAGTCCAGGGCGACGCCCGCCACCACCACGAGCGCCCCGATCCAGGAGTGCGCCCACCGCGCGGCACCGCCACCCTGGGAACGCGAGCACCGCTTGCGTCTGCCTCGCGCCCCCTCCGCGCCTCCATTCGCGCTTCCCCCCGCCCCATGTCCTTGGGTGTTCCGACCCATCCGCCTGTCCATCGAGGCCCGCGGTCACCCCGCGGACCGGACCTCGTGCAACACCCCGCCCTCGAGCCGCAGGACCCGCCCCATCCGCCCCGCCAGCCCCGGATTGTGCGTCGCGACCACGAGCGCCACCCCGAACCGCCCGTTGAGGTCGTCCATCGCCCGGTGGACTTCCTCGCTGGTGGCCTCGTCCAGGTTCCCGGTCGGCTCGTCCGCCAGGATCACCCGCGGCCGCATGACCATCGCGCGGGCGAGTGCCACCCGTTGCTGCTCCCCGCCGGACATCTCGGCCTGGCGGTGGGAGGCCCGCCCGGAAAGTCCCATGGTTTCCAGAAGTTCCATGGCTCGCTCCCCCGCCTCCCGGCGCGAAATCCCGGCGATTATCGCCGGGATCATCACGTTTTCCAATGCGGAGAACTCCGGCAGCAGGTGGTGGAACTGGAACACGAACCCGATGTGCCGGTTGCGGAAGGCCGCGACCTCCCGCTCCCCCAGCGAGAACACGTCCCGGCCCTCGAACGCGACGCGGCCCGCGTCGGGCCGGTCGAGGGTGCCCAGGACATGCAATAGCGTGCTCTTCCCGACCCCGGACTTTCCGATGATCGCCACCCGCTCGGCCGGCCGCACGTCGAGGTCCAGTCCCTTCAGGACCTCGATGACCCGACCCCCGTGCCGGAAGGTCCGGACCAGGCCCCGGGCCTCCAGGAGCGCTTCCACCGCCATCAGTCGTTCCTCAGGCCGTCCGCCGGGGACAGCCTCGCGGCCATCCCGGCCGGGTACAGGGTCGCGACCAGGGCCGCCCCGAGCGCGGCCAGCACCACGAGGGCCACCTCGTCCGCCCGCACCTCGACCGGCAGGGTCCTCAGGTAGTACTCCGACGGGAGCCGGATGCCCGTCCACCGGATGTACCCGCACGCGGCGAGCCCCAGGACCAGCCCCGCCGAGGTCCCCACGGCCCCGATGACCCCTCCGAGGATCAGGAACACCTCGCGCACGGCGTGCCGCGTGGCCCCGAGGCATCGGATCACCGCGATGTCCCGTGTCTTCTCCAGCGTGATCAGGACGAGCGACCCGAAGATGTTGAACGCCGCGACGAGGACGACGAGCCCCAGGACCAGGAACATCGCCACCTTCTCGACCTTGAGCGCCGAGAACAGCGCCCGGTGCGTCCGGGCCACGGTGCGCACCTCCGCGGTCGGTCCCACGACGGCCCGCACGTCCGCCGCGGCCTCGTCCAGGTGGTCCACGTCCTCGAGCAGGACCCCGATGCGGTTCGGCCGGTCGGTCTGAAGCAGGTTCGCGGCCGCCTCGAGGGTCAGGAACGCGGTCCTCAGGTCGTATTCATACAGCCCGCTCATGAAGGTCCCTGCCACCCGGAAGGTCCGGATGCGAGGGCGAAGCCCCATCGGCCCGACGTCGCCGTCCGGGACCACGACGCTGACCGTGTCCCCGGTCGCGACGGACAGGCCACGCGCGAGTTCCTCGCCCAGGACGATCCCGGGCAGGACGCGGCCTCTCCGCTCGCCGAGGGTCGCGGGCAGCGCGGGCATCCCGTCATCGGTCGGTTCCTGGGTGACCGCCCCCTCCTCGACCGGTCTGGCCCACCCACCCGTACTCTCGGGCCGCCCCTGGCGGGTCCGGAACCCCATCTCCCGGTCCGCCATTGCGAGGACCGGCGCGTGCAGCGACGCCACCACGACCGGGTCCGAGATCGGCCGCAGCCACTGTTCTTCGAGGTCCCCGCCGGGCCGCACGCCGACCAGGGTCATGCCGGGGCTCATGTTTACCGACGACGTGACCATGGCCTCGCCGACGAGGTACGCCTCGGCCGCGACCACGTGCCGCACGGCCCGCAGCCGTCCCTCGACCCCCGGACCGAACAGGTCGGCCCGCTGACCTGCCTCCCCCGGGCCGGCGAGTACCTCGACGTGGGGGCTATGCCGCACGATCTTGCCCTTCAGGTCCGCCTCGAAGCCGCCCATGACCGACAGGACCACGATCAGGGCCCACACCCCGATGGCCGTGCCGACCATCGCGATGAAGTTCTGGCTCGACACCGGGAGGAGCCGCGCCGCGACCCCCTCCCGGCGGGAGCCCTCGCGAAAGCCCACGAGGATGCGCAGGGCCAGGAGCCACCGGTACGAACGTAGCATCCCCCGGCCCACGCCGCGCCGGATGGCCAGCACGAACACTCCCACGAGCCCGGACACCAGGAGGACCGCGGCCGCCAGGACCCCGACCAGTTCCAGGACAGGGACGAGGAACCCACGGACATCCATCGGTCAGGTCTCCCGAGGTCAGGGAGCGAGGTTCAAGGTCCAACGGGGGGCCCCGGGCAGGATCGCGTCCAGGGCGCGTCACCGCCCCCATGGGGACGCGAGCGCAGCTCGCGTCTGTCCCGCGCCGCCTCCCAATTCCTCCTTCACGACTCCGGCCTCATCAGCGGAAACAGGATCACGTCGCGGATGTTCTCCTGCCCCGTCAGGATCATCGTCAGGCGGTCAATCCCGATCCCCTCGCCGGCCGTCGGGGGAAGCCCGTACTCCAGCGCGCGGATGTAGTCCTCGTCGTATTCCATCGCCTCCGCGTCCCCTGCGGCCTTGGCCCGGACCTGCTCGCGGAACCGCTCCTCCTGGTCGGCGGGGTCGTTCAGCTCGCTGAAGGCGTTGGCGACCTCGCCCCCCGCGACCATCAGTTCGAACCGGTCCACCAGGGTCGGGTCGTCATCGCTGCGGCGCGCGAGCGGCGACACCACGGCCGGGTAGCGCGTCACGAACGTGGGCTGCACCAGCTGGTCTTGGACCCGATCTTCAAACACCGCCATGCAGACATCGAGCGCCGCGTCGCGCCGCGCCTCGCGACTTGTATCGCGGCCTACCCTGTGCCTCGCGAGGATCGTGGCCACCTCGTCCTCGGGCACCCCCTGTCCCAGGGCGAAGGCCCGGGCCGCCTCGGGCTCGTGAAAGGCGTCCTCGCGCGCACCGCAGTACTCCTGAAGCGCGTCGCACACGGTGAGCCGGCAAAACGGCCTCCCGAAGTCAATCGTCTCGCCCGCGAACCCCACCTGCTCTCGCCCGCAGACCTCGCGCGCGAGCCCCCGGAACAGGGTCTCGGTCAGGTCCATCAAGTCCTCGTAGGTCGCGTAGGCCCAGTAGAACTCGAGCATCGTGAACTCGGGGTTGTGGCGCGTCGAGACCCCCTCGTTGCGGAAGTTGCGGTTGATCTCGTACACGCGCTCGAACCCGCCAACGACCAGGCGCTTCAGGTACAGTTCCGGGGCGATCCTCAGGTAGAGGTCCATGTCCAGGGCGTTGTGGTGCGTCATGAAGGGCCGCGCGTTCGCCCCCCCGAGCACGGAGTGCATCATCGGGGTCTCGACCTCGAGGAAGCCCCGCTCGTCCAGGAACCGGCGCAGGTACTGGATGACCCGAGTCCGCGCCTCGAAGATGCGGCGGGATTCCTCGTTGACGATCAGGTCCACGTATCGCATCCGGCAGCGGGTCTCGCGGTCCTTCAGGCCGTGCCACTTCTCGGGCAGGGGCCGCAGGCACTTGGACAGGACCCGGTAGTCCCCGGCCTGGACGGTCAGTTCGTTCGTGCGCGTGCGGAAGAGGACTCCCTCGACGCCCACGACGTCCCCGACGTCGGTCAGCCGGACGCGCTGGTAGGTCCCCTCCCCGACACGGTCGAGCCGGACGTACACCTGCAAGGTGCCCGTGCGGTCGCGCACCCTCAGGAACGTGGACTTCCCGAAGGAATTCAGCCCCACCACACGGCCGGCCACGCTGACGCGAACTGCGGCCTCCTCCAGGGCCTGTGCGTCCCGGTCCCCGGCCTCGGCCACCGCCTCGGCCACACAGTGGCTTACGCGAAAGTCGTTCGGGTAGCGGCGGCCCTGGAGGACCGCGAGGGCCTTCGCCTTCTCGATTCGCTGCCGCCTGATCTCGCTCTCGGTCTCCCCGGCCACGGCTCTCCCCGCCCGGAAAGCGCGCCAACCTTACCCCCAAGCGCCGCGACCCGTCAATCGCCACGCTGGACCGAGCGATCCGCGCTGTGACCTTCCTTCTACGCGCACGTGCACGTGATCGTGGACGTGGACGTATCCGAACAAGACCAGGCGGTTCCAGGTCGTCCACGTCCACGTTCACGTCCACGACATCGAGCGCGGACGGTCCTCCCCGCGTCCTTCGAGGCGCCACCCCAGCACACAACCTCGCCAG
>FWPU01008130.1_pt1 | contig 18278 bp, 15 predicted proteins | sample 2228361 | NCBI WGS metagenome assembly FWPU01 (sample SAMEA103939777, study PRJEB20133) | metagenome
CACCGGCTCGTCCGCACCCTTCATCGGCCTGTTCGGAACAGTCTGGGGCATCATGAACGCCTTCGCGTACATCTCGCCGGACCGCCCCATCCTCGAGACCGTGACCCCGCACATCGCCCAGGCCCTGGTCGCGACCGCGATCGGGCTGCTCGCCGCGATCCCGGCCGTGATGGCGTACAACTACTTCCAGAGCAAGATCCGGGTCTTCGCGGTCGAGATGGAGAACTTCTCCATTGACTTCCTGAACATCATGAAACGTCATTTCTTCAGGGACTGACATGGCGGGGATGGCGCCCCAGCGCGGGCTCGTGTCGGACATCAACGTGACGCCGCTCGTGGACGTCATGCTGGTGCTCCTGATCATCTTCATGATCTCGGCCTCCATCGAGACCCTCCAGGTCCAGCAGGAAAAGGAGCGCATCGAGGAGATGGCGGTCCAGAAGGAACCCGCGGACCAGAAGGTCCCAGTGAACCTGCCCCGCACGGACGCGGAGCCCGTGAACCTGACCGAGGAGCGCAAGGTCGTGATGACCATCAACGACCAGGCCGAGTTCTTTATCGGGCCGACGCGCGTGCTCGCGTGCCTGGACCTGGCGCCGGACCTGCGGGCGGTGCTGGGGACGCGGCGCAAGGCGTGGGGCGAGGCAGAGGACCGGGCCTTCGAGCGATGCCTCGCGGCCCTGGAACGGAAGATCGCGGCGAACGAGAAACTCAAGACCGACCGCGAGATGTACCTGCGCGCGGACCGGGCCATCCCGTACGGCATGGTCCTGAAGGTCATGGCGCGCGTGCGCCGAGCAGGCGTGGGGAAGTTCGGGCTCATCGCCGAACCCGAGGAGGCGACGAAGTGACCGGGACCGCGGCCGCGCCCGTGCCGGATCACGACGCCCACCGCCGGGCCCTGCGCTTCGGGGTCGGGGTGACCGCGGGGGTCCATGTCCTGCTGGCCGTGATCCTGGCCACGGCCACCGGCACGCCCGACCTCGACGCCGTGACCTTCCCGGTCAGCCGCCGCCTGTGCGGGGACGTGCGCTGCCCGGACCGCCCCACCTTGCGCAAGCGCCGCGGACCCGACGACGTGCTCGAGGACCTGGGCCTGATCGAGGCTGCGATTGTCCCCCGTCTGGGCCTGGCCGAGCCCGATCCTGGGGAACTGCCCAGGCTGGTCAAGTACGAGCAGCCCGAGAAGATCGAGGAAGCGGTGAACATCCGGCGCGACCCCACGCAGCGGCGCGAGACCCCGGTCATGGACGTCCTGCCCAGGAAAGCCGAGGTGGACCGCCGCCGCAAGGACCGATCGCTCGCCGCGATCCTGGGCGCGCCCGAAGACGACGACCCCCGCAAGCGACCCACGGCGCTCGAGCGCATCGTGGGGTCGCCGGACGGGAGCGTGCACGGCGGGGGGCTCGACGCGGTCCAGGGCAACGTCTATGCGGGGAAGGTGGCGCTCGCCATCCGGCAGCAGTTCACGGTCCCGCCCTTCCTGGCCGAGGCGGAACTCAAGAGACTCTCGATGCGGATCCGGGTCACGCGCCTGAACGAGGCCGGGCAGATCCTCGACTTCGAGGTGGTGCGCGAGTCGGGCAACCGGGCTTTCGATGGCGCGGCCCTGCGGGCCATCCAGCGGTTTGTCCCCAGGGCAGGGGGCGCGGCCCATCTCCCCTCCCCGGACGCGACCACCCTGCAGCTCATCAACAGCCGGGGGATGGTCGTGGACCTGGACGGGGCCCTGTTCCGACAGGTCCCGTGAATGCGAGGGCGGCGTGCCGTCACCGTGGGCGTGAGCGTGAGCGTGGGCGAGGCCAGAGTGCTCTTGCGTACGCTCGTGGCGACCCTCGTGCTCCGGACCTTGCCCGCGGCGGCCGCCCCCGACCCCTTCCCGACTCCCACGCCGGAGGACCGGCGATGCGGCGAGTTCGGCTACGACTTCGCCACGCCCATGCCCCTGATCCCCGTGGCGTGGCCGCTTGTCCTGGACCTGACTTTGCGCGGGGACCTCGCGGGACCCGCCGCCCACCTGGCTGCGACCCTGGCCCGGGACCTCGAACTGTCCGGTGTGTTCCATGTCCTATCCCCCGGGACGCGCCCCTCCCCCGCGTGGTGGACGTGGATGGACGAGGTGACGTTTGATTATCTGGGGTGGAGGGACGTGGGTGCGTACCTCGTGCTCGTCGCCGAGGTCTCCCCTGGCCGCGCGGGGGCCCTCGATGTCCGCATCGCCACGTACATGACCGAGGAGGGAGATACCCTGCGCATCGGGGGCGCGGACGTGGTCATCCCACCCGACGGGGTTGAGACCCTCGGTCACCGGTACGTATCCGCGCTCCTGTCTTGCATCACCGGGCGTCCGGGGGTGTTCGGGACGCGGATCGCCTATTCGCACCGTGTCGCCCCGGACGCGCCCAAGGAGGTCTGGTTCGTCGAGTTCGGGTCCGCGACCCCGGTCCGCGCGAGCGCCGACGGGGTCCTTGCACTCCTGCCGGCCTGGGGACCGGGCGGGTCCGTGGCCTTCACGGGCTACCGCTCTGGTAACCCGGACCTGTACCTGGTCGAGCGCGCGGGGCGTCCAGACTCGTCCCTCCGGGTCCTGTCGGCCCGTCCGGGTCTCAACACGGGCGCGGCGTTTTCGCCCCGGGGGGACGTCCTTGCGGTGACCCTCGCTCCGGACGGGAATGTGGACGTCTTCCTGCTGGACCCCCGGACCGGCGAGACCCGCTCGCGCCTGACCACGGCCCCGGGCATTGACTCGTCGCCGGCCTGGTCCCCGGATGGCCGCCGGATCACCTTCGTGTCGGACCGCTCGGGGGGGCCCAACCTCTTCGTCATGGAGGCGGACGGTTCGGATCAGCGGCCCCTGCCGCTCCCGGGGTCGTACAACACGAGCCCTGACTGGTCTCCCGACGGGTCGTCCATCGCCTACCAGAGCCGGGGGGAGGGAGGGCACTTCTCGATCTGGCGGTATGACCTCGCGACGGGCCTCGTGACGCGCCTCACCGCCGGCCCCTGGGACGACGAGGAACCGTCCTTCTCGCCGGACGGCCGCCTGGTCGCCTTCACCTCGACGCGCCAGGGTCCCAAGCGCCTGTTCGTGATGACCTGGGACGGCCGGGGTGTGCGCAGCCTGGACCTCGGCCCCGGTGAGTTCTTCACCCCGGCCTGGGAGCGCCCCATCAACCCGATCGCTCGCGCTCGGCACGACCGGCGGTAACTCTGCAGTCCAGGGCCCCCCGGCCGAGCCACAGGTCCACAAGATCGCCCACGCTGACCTGGTCGTGCCCGGAAATCACCTGCCCATCCAGCGTGCGGGCCAGGGCATAGCCCCGTTCGAGCGGCGCAAACGGGTCGAGCGGGCGGAGGCGCAGGGCCAGGGACTCCAGCCGATGGCGCGGCGGTTCCAGGAGGCGGCCTCCCAGCCCCTGGAGGCGCCGCGCCGCCTGGTCCAGGTGGCGCCGCTCGTCGCGCAGGGTCCTCGCGGGGTGCCTCGCGCGCAGCCGGGCCTCGAGGAGCGCGAGCGCATGGCCCGGAGCGGCCAGGAGCCTCGATCCCGCCCGGCGAAGGCGGGCGTCCACCTCGTCCAGGCGGCGGCCCGCAACGTCCATCGTCCTCGCGGCCGCGTCCCGGAGCCGCCCTTCCACGTCGTTCAGGTTCGCCCGGACTTGGGCGATGTCCGGGACCACCCGCTCCCCGGCCGCGGTCGGCGTGACCGCGCACACGTCCGCCGCGTCGTCGCTCAGCACGTGATCGCTCGTGTGCCCGACCGCCGAGATCACGGGCACGCGCGAGGCGGCCACCGCACGGACCACGGCCTCCTCGTTGAAGGCCCACAGGTCCTCCATGGAGCCGCCGCCCCGCCCCACGATGATCACGTCCACGTCTGGGACGCGGTTCAGGGCCTCGATCCCGGCCGCGATGGCCTGGGCTGCCCCTTCCCCCTGGACCAGGGACGGGGCGACCAGGAGGCGCGCCGGGAACCGCGCGAACACCGTGCGCACGATGTCGCGGATCGCGGCCCCCTGGAGCGACGTGACGATCCCGATGCGTCGCGGCCAGGGAGGCAGCGGGCGCTTGCGTCCCGGGTCGAACAGCCCCTCCGCGACCAGGCGGCGCTTGAGTTCCTCGAGCCGCCGCAACAGGTCCCCCGCGCCGGCCTCGCGGATCGCCTGGACCACCAGTTGATAGCGGCTGCCTCCGCTGCCGGCCCAGGACGAGACGCGCCCCGTGGCCACGACCCGCTGCCCGTTGTGGACATCGAAGGCGCGCGCGGCCCGGGTGAACCGGTAGAGGACGCAATCCAGGGTCAGAGTCTGACTGCTTTCAGCGGCCCGCTCGGTCAGCGAGAAGTAGGCGTGCCCGGACCCCGCGACCTTGAACCCCGTGACCTCCCCCTCGACCGAGACGCGGGGAAAGGTGCCTTCGAGGACCTCCTTGACCAGGGCCGAGACCTCGGCCACGGTCATCACCCGGTCCTCGAACGGCTCCATGTCCTTCACATCGAGACCATCCTGTGGTGGATCTCCAGGACGACGCGCATCAGAATGTCCAGACCGCCGCGACTCCGGTCGGGGTGGGCACCACCGCTGCCCCCGCGTCCGGGGCCGTGAAGTACAGGATCAGCCCGGTCGCCACAGCCGCGGCCCCGACCCCCCACAGCCCGTAGGCGGCGTATCCCTTCTTGCGCGCCCCGCTGACCTTGGAGTCGTACGCGGCGTCATCGATCAGGCCGCTGGCGTCCTGCATCTCCTTGTACGCGATGCCGTAGAGCACGGACCCCGTGACCACCAGGGCCGCGCCGCCCCCGATCGCGACCCACGCCCAGGTCTTGCGCGCGGACGACGGCGCCGGGGAAGGGGTCTCCGAGAGCGGGGCGGGCTTTGCCGGCCGAGGCGCGGTCACCACCTCGCGCGCGATCGGCACCAGGTCCGCGTGGACCACGAGCGACTCCCCTGCGCCCAGGACCACGCGCTGCTCGAAGGGGTTGAACCCCTCGGACTCGGCGCGGACCACGTGACTCCCCGGGTCCAGGGAGGCCCGCGCTGGGGCCTCGCCCAGGTCCTGGTCGTCCACCCGCACGCGGCAACCCGGCGTGCGGCTCAGGACCTGAAGGGTGGCCTTCTCGGCCACGAGCCGGATGGACACCTCGTTGAGGACCCCGAGCCGCACCACGACCGGCGCACGGGCCTCGGCGTAGCCCGGGGCACGCGCGATCACCTCGTAGGAGCCCGGCGTGACCCAGGTCGTGGCCCGGGTCAGTCGGCGGGCGGGGGTCGCCTGGTCCAGCCAGAGGTCCGCCGTGGTCGGCAGGACGGACACAGCGAGTTTTCCGTGGGTCTTCTGCAGCTCGACCTCGGCCTGGGCGATCAGGTCGTCCGCCTCCCGCCGCTCCGCGTCCGTCCGGGCTTCGTCCCGGTAGCGCATCGCGTACTCCCACCCCCCGGCCGGGTCCCGCATTCGCAGAAGCAGGAGGACCGAGACGTTGTAGAGATAGGCCGGGTCGCGGGTCCTCTCGTAGGCCTTCTTGAACCCCTCCACTGCCTGAGGATACCGCCGGTTGCGGGCGTCGCGCGCGGCCTGGTCCACGATCGCCTGGACCTCTGCCGAGGGTGCCTGGGCCACGGCCGTCCGCGGCGCGGCCGCCGAAAAAGACGCCACGCCCCCTGCGATCAGTAGGCCCATCCACGACCCGTTTCTCATGCTCGTTCCTCCCGCGATGTCCCTCTGGCCGCCCATCCGGCGCCGCGACCGTTCAACGCGTCCCCTTCAATCGGATCGTATCCTCGGCCGGGCGGACCCGGCCCGACTTCAGCAGGCGGTCCACCCCGGTATCCACCCGCTTCCCCGGCCGTACCCTTGGCGTGAGCCAAGCGGGATTCGGTCGGCCCGGCTGGCGCACATCATCGGTCTTCCGCTCGACGACGGGGGGCGCCTGCGGCGTCGCGACCGCAGGCGGGGGCGGCCTCTCATCGCGGCTCGCCGGACCAGGATCCGGGGCCTCCGCAGTTGCCCGGAGCGTCGTCCCCATGTCCATGAAGGCGTCCCGGCCCGGGGCCTCCGCGGACGACGACACGGGCTGGGGCTCGATGAGCCTGGGAGCCGTGTCCGGACCGGCCGTCATCACCATCCACCCCGCGAGCGCCAGGGTCACGCCCGTTGCGGCCGCCAGGACCATGACCCAGGCCGGCAGGCGCCGGCGGGGAGCGGGTCTGCCCAGGGCCGGACGTACTCGATACGGCGTCGGTTCCGGCGTCGAGGCGCGCGCCGCCTCCGGCTCCTTCAGGGCCCGCACGACCTCCGTGGTCCGACTCCGCACCACCACGGACGGCATGGGGATCGCGCTCTGGTCCTTCGCGGCCTCGGCGAGCAGGGCGCGGCACTCTGACGCGCTCTTCGGGCGGGCGTCCGGGTTCGAGTCGAGCAGGCTCGCGAGAAGTCGTTCCAGGCTCTCGGGGATGCGCACGTCCGGGTTCACGTGATACACGGTCGGCGCGCGCTCCTGGACCTTCTTGAGGGCCATGGCCAGCGGGGTCTCGGCCTCGAACGGCGGCTTCCCCGCGAGCATCTCGAACAGGAGGACCCCGACCGAGTACAGGTCGCTGCGGGCGTCCAGTTCCCGGGCCTGTGCCTGCTCCGGGCTCATGTAGGTCGGGGTCCCGAAGGCCATGCCCGTCCCGGTCAGCGACTGGCCTCCGGGTTCTCGCATCTTCGCGATCCCAAAATCCAGGACTTTGACGAAGTCCTCGCCGCCGCGCGTGTCCAGCAGGAAGACGTTGTCCGGCTTGAGGTCGCGGTGGAGGATCCCGTTCGCGTGCGCCTCGTCCAGCGAATCGAGCACCTGGTCTGCGATGCGGATCGCGCGGGCGGGTTCCATCGGGGCGCCGAGGTCGCGCAGCGTCTTTGCCAGGGAGCGCCCGCGCAGTAACTCCATCGCGATGTAGAGCATGCCATCCCGGGTCTGCCCGAAATCGAAGACCGTGATCGTGTGTGGATTGTTCAGTTTGCTCGCGGCCCGGGCCTCGCGGAAGAAGCGGCGGACCGCCTGCTCGTCCCCCGCGGTCTCGGGCCGCAGCAGTTTCAGGGCCACGTCCCGGTCCATCGAGTGCTGGTGGGCGCGATAGACCGCCCCCATCCCCCCGATCCCCAAGATCTCCTTCAGCGTGAACCGGTCGTCCACCGTAGTGCCGACCAGGTCCTCCTCGCGGCGGACGAGGAAGGTCGGGGACCCGTCGTCCGGGCAGTGCTCGACCTGCGTGTCAAACCGGCGACCACAACTCGGACAGACCCTGGGCATGACTCCGACTCCTGCCGCGAACAGTAACGCCCCGGGCTTCCGTTCGTCAACTACGACGGTGGCCCGGAGCGATCCGCGATGTCGGCAGATGCAGCACTGATGCGATCTTCAAGGGGGTTCGGAAATGGACTTACCCCATGAAAGTGTTCATTCTCGGCCTATTCAAAGAGACCGTACACCATTCGAGAGGGGCGTTGCACGCCCCCCTCTTGGCACTCGAAATCCTGGATTTCTCGTGCCTAATCACCCCCCACGGCGACCGCGTTGCGGTCGCGTCGCCATCCGCGCAACAGCGCGGATGGCTCGCCCGGGTCCGCGGTTGCCACTTCGGCGCCGCTTCCCGGACAATTGATGTCATGGCCTGGCCCGACCTCGTGGGGACCTTCCTGACGTGCCTGATCCCGTCGGGTCTGTTCCTGGCCTTCATCCGCAGCCAGGCTCGGCGCGGGACCCTGGCCTGGCGATTACTGGGGCTGACGTTCGTCCTCGGGATGGTCGCGGCGGCCTCGGCCTTCTTCCTGTTCGAGGACCTGGAGTACCTGCGCGTGTACCGCCCGCTCGTCTCGGGGGCCTCGGACGACGACGCCGCGCGCGCCGCGTTCTTCCTGGCCGTGGTCGGTCCCGTGGAGGAGTGCGCGAAACTCGCGGCCGTGGTCTTCGCCACGACCATGCTGCGAGACCCCCGGACCCCCTCGGATTGCCTGGTGCTCGCGACCGCGTCCGCGCTCGGCTTCGCCACGGCCGAGAACTGGTACGCGATGTGGGCCACCGGCGGCCCGGACCTGGGGCGCGCCGCCGTGGTTCCGTTCGTGCACATGCTCTTCGCGGCCTTCTGGGGGTGGGGCCTCGGGGAATCCCAGCGCAGGGGCGGAGTGTCCTGGCCGGTTCACCTGGGGCTCGTCCTTGCATCGGCGTATCACGGCCTCTACAACTACTTCGGGTACAAGGGCGGCCTGTGGCACTTCGCCACCCTCCCCATCGTGGCCCTCCTGTGGTTCTTCCTGGTGCGGACGCTCGGCGACTTCACGCGCGGGCGCGTCAGAAGATCGTGAAGAGCGGGGACCGTCCGGCCGCCTTTTGCAGCCGCTCCTCGAGGCCAGAAAACCCGGCCAGATCCGCCGCGGCCTTGACCTTGCCCAGGCGCGCGCGGACGCGGGCCTGGATGGCGGCCCGGTATCGCGCGGACTTGTTCTGCGCGATGGGGGAGACGTCCACCTTGACCAGGGCCGTGGTCGGGGCCAGGAACCCCTTGTCGGCTCCGACCGGGAGCACCGGGTACTCGACAGTCCCGTTCTTCCGGACGGGATTCTCGCGGTCCATCCGCGCGATGAAGAGCCCCTTGAGCCACTGCTCGCCGCCTTCGTCCATTGGCTCGACGTAGACCGTCTCGATCATCTCGCCGCGGTCCTCGGGCTCGGTCACTCGGCGCTGGGTGTCCGCTTCCAAAGCGAGGAGCGCTGTCTCGTCGTACAGCCTCTGCACCGCCTCGATGTAGCGGACCACCTGGGACGCCAGTTCCTGGTTGAAGATGACCCCGGGGAACACCGCCTCTACGGAGAAGACCGGTTCCTTGTCCCGGTACGCCCGGCAGCGCTCGAGATACTGGTCCAGCTGCTGGCTCGCCGCAGCCTGGGCCTCAGGCGTCGTGGCCTTCTGGAGCGCGTTGAACACCGCGAGCGTGTCGTCCGCGTGGGCCTTGACCACCTCGAGGGTCGTCCCCTCCCCGGCCGCGAGTTTCTCGGCCCGCGCCTTGCGGAAGTACTCGAGGATGAACGCCGCCTCCTTGATCTTGAAGTTCTCGATGGCGCGTTCCTTCATCACCTTGCCGAAGAAGAGCCCCACGATCAGCGTGATGGCCGCCAGGACCGTGAACGCGGCGACCCACCGCGCCGATAGACCCTTCTTCTCCACCACGAGCGCCGAGACCTCGCTCGGCTCCTTCAGGATGGGCGCGGCCTCGGCCGGCGCGTTCAGCGAGAACTGGAAGTCCGTCTCCTGGGTCCGCTTGCGCAGCGGGGTCTCCGCCGCCGCGGGCGCCTTGGTCGCGATCCCGAGCCTAGCCTTCAGTTCGTCCAGGGAAGGTCCGGCCCCCCCGCCGGCGCCCGGCGACTGCGCTCCGCTGCTCCCGGTCCTGTCCTTCTTCTCTTCGTCCGCCATGGTACCCCCCAACCTGTAACTGGCTCCCCGCCGCCTCGCCCGGGCCAGCCGCGACGGCCATCCCTACCAAGGAATCCGGGCGTGACCTTCCGGCAAGACGCCCGGCCCAGCGCGCCGGCGATCCTACCACGCGAGGTCCGCGAGGACCCGCACCTTGAAGATGGACGGCAGACGGTCCCCGTCCGCGTTCCGGAAGGCCGCGCCCGGCCGACACCACCCGCCCTGAACGCCCAGGCGCAGGCGTTCCCGGCCCCCGAAACGGACCGTGTAGGCGATGCCGCCGTCCACCTCGATCCCGAGGTCGCGCTCCGTCCACTTCCCGAGCGTCCAGCGCCGCGGGTCCACGCGGTATCCGAGCGGATACCCCCCGTGACCCGCCGCATTGTAGGCCCCCCCGACTGGCGCCAGCCCGCGCGCCCACAGGAAGGCCAGTCGCACCTCGATGTCCGAAAACGGCCAGTACCGCACCCTCGGGTACACATAGACCGCGTTTGTGACAGACCCGTTGGTCGCGGCCATCTTGTAGCCGCTCGGGGCCTTGTAGAGCAGGTGCGGGTCCGACACGCGCTCGGGTTGCAGGGCGCTCATGCGGCCCAGGACCTCCTGGAAGAGGATCATCCCGACCTGGTAGTCCGGGTCGAAGCGGAACGCCCGGCCCACGTCGTCGGTCGGGTCCGCGTCCCCCGAGGCCACGCCCGCCTCGACCCCCGGCCGCAGCCCGGCGTCCGGGACGTGGACCTCCGCGCGCAGGACCGCGCCCCACTGCCGGATGTCCGCCCCGTCCCTTGCCCGAGGGGGGCCGCCTCCATCCTGGAACCGCAGGGACCCGAGCACGAACACCCCCTCCCCCTCGACCCGCAGGGAAGTCCCGCGGGAGTCGAGCGTGACGACGTGGCGGTACGCCGCATCCAGCGCAAGGGCCTTCAGGCGGTCTCCGTCATCGGCGCGCTGGTAGCGGTAGGCCGCATAGAGGCCCGCGAAGAGCAGGTCCCCGCCGCGCACCACGGGGCCCTCGTAGAACACGAGCGCAACTGCCTCCGCGGCCAGGTCCCCCTCGACCAGCGACGCGAGGTCGTCCCGATAGACCAGGTCCCCTCCGAATCCGACGTGGAAGTGCCGCGCGAAGTGCGAGTCGGAAAAGGCCTGGACCGGCCGCGTCATGAACAAGAGCCGCTCGACAAGGTCGCCGAGGAGCGGGTCATAAAACGCGTCCTCGCGGTCCGCGCCGTTGTTCGCGACGAGCCCCAGGCCCCACGACGAGGTCATCTGGCCCACGCGAAGGACCCCGGCCGAAAACGACCATTGCAGGTACGCCTCGCGCAGGGTGGAGCGGTCGTAGAACCGCGAGCGGTCGCGCCGGACCAGGAGGGTGTCCTTCCCGATGTCCGTGGTGTCCCCGCCCAGGGACCCCGCGATGTCCGCGCTCCCGACGAAGCGCAATGCCCGCGACGGGCGGACCTCTGCCTCGATTCGCAGGCGGTGGTCCAGTCGGACCTCGAGCCCGTCCCGGATGCCGTTCGGCCACGTCCGCCCGCGCCAGAGCGCCCTGTCCTCGGACAGGGGGAAGTCGGAGGTATAGGCCCCGTGGATCCAGTAGGCGCCGCGGACCGTGGCGCCCGCTTCCTCCGCGACGGCCGGGCCGGGACCGCGGGGGGGCTCGGGCACCGGCTCCTCGGCCCGCCCTGTCCCGGCGACGAGGACCGGCATCATGGCGCACACGAACGTTCCGCGGCCCCATCGTGCGTCCATACGGGGACCTCCCGGCCACGATGCCCGCGTCTGTGTATCGAACCCTCGCGGTGCGGTCAAGGGAAAAGGGGCGCGTGCCGTGCTTGACGGATCGGGCCGCCTCCCGTATAAGCCGGCTCCAGGGCGCTCTCCGCGGAGGTAAGGGACGCGATGTTCGAGGTCTTGACGAGGGGGTTCCGGTCCGCGAGGGCCCGACTCCACGGCAAGGAACTGATCACCGAGGAGGGGATTGACGAGGCTCTCCGCGACGTCCGGGTGTCCCTGCTCGAGGCGGACGTGGCCCTGCCGGTGGTCAACGCCTTTCTCGAACAGGTCAAGAAGAAGGCGCTGGACGAGGAGGTCCGGCTTCAGGTTCGGGTGAAGGGGAAGGAGGTCCGCATCTCGGCTGCGGACCACTTCGTCAGGTTGTGCCACGACGAGCTGATCAGCCTGATGGGCGACGGCGAGAGGGGGCTTGCGTTCGATCCACCGGGACAGCCCACGGGCGTGATGCTCGTGGGCCTCCACGGCACCGGGAAGACCACGACAGCGGCGAAACTGGCGAAGCAGTTGCAGAAGGAGAAGCACAAGCCGCTCCTCGTGGCCGCGGACATCTACCGTCCCGCGGCAGTCAGCCAGTTGAAGGTCCTGGGCGACCGCATCGGGGTCCCGGTCTTCCACAAGGAGGGGGCGTCCCCACCCGACCTGTGCGCCGCAGCCATGCACCAGGCCCGCATGGACAGGCGGGACGTGGTCATCTTCGACACCGCTGGCCGCCTGACCATTGACCAGCCCTTGATGGACGAACTCGCCGCGATCCGCGAGCGCACGCGCTCGCGCAATGTCCTGCTCGTCGTGGACGCCATGATTGGCCAGGACGCGGTCCGCATGGCCGCAGAGTTCGACCGGTGGCTGGACCTGACCGGGGTGATCCTGACCAAGATGGACGGCGACGCCCGCGGTGGAGCCGCGCTGTCCGTGCGCGCCGTGACCGGCAAGCCCATCGTGTACGTCGGGATGGGCGAGGACCTGGGCCGACTCGAGCCGTTCCGGCCGGACGGCGTCGCGACGCGCATCCTGGGCTTCGGCGACGTCCTGGGGCTCGTCAAGGACTTCGAGGAGATCGTCGAGAAGGAGAAGGCCGAAGAGGACGCGGCCAAGATCCTCAAGGGGGAGTTCAACCTCTACCAGTTCCTGGACCAGATCCGCGCCATCCAGAAGATGGGCTCGCTGCGCGAGACCCTTGAGAGACTGCCGTTTTTCCACGAGATGATCCCCGAGGGTGCGACCGTGGACGAGGGGGTGCTCTCCCGGATCGAGGCCATGATCCAGTCCATGACACCCCTGGAGCGGGAGAGGCCCGAGGTCATTGACGAGAGCCGGGCGAAGCGCATCGCGAGGGGCTCCGGGCGCAAGGTCGCCGAGGTCAAGGACCTCCTCGCGCGCTTCCACACGATGCGCGAGGTCATTCGTCGGGTCGGGAAGCAGCCCTCTCTCCTGGGGCGGCTTCCGGGCTTCCGCGAGGCGCTCGCCCTGGCGAAGTCGCGGGGCGAGGACGTGTCCGACCTCCTCCCGGACGAGGGGCCGCCCGGCGGCGGATGGGGACCCGGCGGGATGCGGCGACTGTCCGCCGCGGAGAAGGACCGCCGCCGCCGCAAGGAAAAACTGGCCCGGCAGCAGCGCAAGAAGGCGCGCAAGAAACGATGAAGAGGGCCGTGGTTCGCCTGTCCCTGCTTTCCGCGGTGCTTGTCGGGCTCCTCGCTGCGGGGTCGGGGCGGGCCGAGACCCCGCCGCCAACGAAGATCGAAGACGTGGTCCGTGTCCTCAAGGCCCACCCGCGGGCCACGGCGGAGGACCTCGCGGTGGCCGGCTCGGGCGTGGACGTGGTCCTGACGGACCTCCTCGTGAGTCGCGATGTGGACCGCGAGGTCCGCGTGCGCGCGGCCTGGGCCCTCGGCGGGTATCCGGGGTCCCGGGCCCGCGCGGTCCTCGTGACGACCCTGTCTGACCGCGAGGAGGACGCCGAGGTGCGGGCCGCGGCCATGATCGGATACGCGAGGCTCCTGGGACCGAAGGCCACCGCGGACCTGAAGCCGTACCTGAAGCACGCGTCCCCGGCGCTGCGCATCGGCGCGGCCCGGGCCCTGGGCGTCGCCGGGGGCCGGCGGGCGCGCGCACTGCTCTTGCAGGCCCTGGCGCAGGAGCCCGACCTGGATGTCCGCCTGGCCATGGACGAGGTCCTCCAGGAGATGAAATGACGATGGACCTGCACGGCGTGCTCACGGCCCTGATCACCCCCTTCGAGGGCGACCGGGTGGACGAGGAGGCCTTGAGGCGACTCGTCTCCTACCAGGTGGACGCCGGGATCCACGGGCTCGTGGCGTGCGGCACCACGGGGGAGACCCCGACGTTGACACCGGACGAGTACGCGCGGGTCGTGCGGGTCGTGGTGGAGGCAGCGGCCGGCCGGGTCCCGGTCCTCGCGGGCACCGGGACGAACTGCACCCAGACGACGATCGAGCGCACGAAGATCGCCAGGGAACTCGGGGCCGACGCGGCCCTGGTAGTCGCGCCGTATTACAACAAGCCCCAGCAGTCCGGGCTCGTCGCCCACTTTCAGGCCGTGGCCCGGGAGGGGGGGCTGCCCGTGGTCGTCTATAACGTGCCGGGGCGGACCGGTGTGAATATCACACCAGAAACCATTGTGGCCCTGTCGCGCGTTTCCGGGATCATCGCGGTCAAGGAGGCGTCCGGCGCGACCGACCCCGTGCGCGAGGTCGTCCGGCAGGCCCCGCAGTCCTTCGCGGTCCTGTCCGGGGACGACGGCCTGGCCCTGGCCTCGTTCGCGCTCGGAGCCCGTGGCGTGATCTCGGTCGCGAGCAATGTGGCCCCGCGGCAGATGGTCGGACTGTGGGAGGCGTGGTCCGGGGGCCGGACCGACGACGCCGCGCGGATCGATCGGGGCCTGGCCCCGCTCTACAAGGCCCTGTTCCTGGAGCCCAATCCCGTCCCCTGCAAGGCCGCCGCCGAGATCCTGCGCCTGTGCCGGGACACGGTGCGCCTGCCCCTCGTCCCGGCCTCGGAGGCGACCCGCCATGCCCTGCGCGAGGCGCTCGTGGCCGCGGGCCTCATGGCCCCCCCTACGGCGTGAACCCGACGAGCGCCCCGATGATCGCGAACATCGGGACGATGTCCAGACGACCCGACGCCCCTCGCGCGACCTCGGCTATCTCGTACGTCAGAAACCAGAACAGCGCGGCCTCAATCAAGCCCATCCACAGGAGCATCCGCGACAGCGAGGCGTGCACCGTGGCCTGGGCCTCCGGAAGGCCGGCGAGGCGTTCCTTCTGCGGGAAGTTGATTGACCGCAAGGGGATGCGGTGCATCCGGAGGCCGAGACCCACCGAGAGTCCGCACACGAGCACCGCGGCAGCCGGGAGCAGGAACCAGACAGGGGAATCCCGGCCCGGCTAGGCGTCGGGCCGGCCTGCCGCGTCGAAGTGGACCGGGAGGCGCTCGGGCAAATCGGGCCACGTCGCCGCCGCGAAGACCCACAGCCCGGCCACAGCCAGGGCTACGACCCACGCCAGTCCCTTCGAGGGTCCGGGCGTGCGGCCGATGGTCGGCGTCGGGGTCATGAGACGATGGTTGTCGCGTTCCAGCAAGGCGATTAGCCCTTGCATCTTGACGAGGATGCCGGTCTCCGAGCAGGATGAAATGTTCGCGAACGCGGAGGAAACCATGGGCACGCGCGTCTCGGACCTGATCGCGGTCAAGGGGTCCCAGGTGGTGTCCATCGGGCCGGACGCCACGGTCTTCGAGGCCATCCGGACGATGGTGGACCACAACGTGGGGGCGCTCCTGGTCCTGGACGGGGAGCGCATCGTCGGGATCATCACCGAGCGCGACTACCTGCGCCGTGTGGCGCTCGAGGGTCGCTCGTCGCGGACCACCGCGGTGCGCGAGATCATGACGCGCGACGTCGTGGTCGTCACCCCGGACCGCGACCTCGAGGAGGCGATGGCCGTGATGACCGAGCGCCGCGTTCGCCACTTGCCGGTCCTGGATGGGGGGCGGCTCGCGGGGATCCTCTCGATCGGGGACGTGGTCAAGCACCTGTCCGCCGCGCGCAAGGCGGAGATCCAGTACCTCCACGACTACATCCTGGGCCGCTATCCGACCTGACGCGCTGTCGGGTGACCGGGTGCGCGCTGGCGCGGTCAGAACACGCACTCGGCGCTGGTGGGGAGGAGGTCCCTCGCCCCGTCGTGGCGCCCGTTCGCGGACGGCTGCTGGCGGCTCGGGGGCCACCTCCTGCGTCGAGGTGTGGACGTGGTTGTGCCCGACGGTCAGGCACAGGTGCTCCCACGGGACCAGCACCGCCCCGAGGCTCATCCCTACCTTGTTCCCCGGCCACCAGCACCCGTTGGCGCTGACCTTTGGGCCGTCTTGACCTCGATGCTGGCTCGTGTCATTCGGTACGGGGTTGGCACTGACGCGCAAGCGGAGCACTTGACTTCGGGGTCGCGATCGACTACGGTTCGCCCGCCTTGTCTGAATCGGAGTACGAGCGAATGGCCCACCACAAGCAGGCCCTCAAGAGGCAGCGTCAGAGCGAGCAGAGGCGGGCTCGCAACCAGGCCGCCAGGTCTCGGATGAAGTCCGCCATCAAGAAGGCCCATGCCGCCGCCGAGACCGGGAACGCGTCGGCAAAGGCCGATGCCTTCCGCCAGGCCGAGTCCATGATCCGCCACGTGGCCCAGAAGGGCGTGATCCCGAAGAAGCGCGCGAGCCGCAAGGTCTCCCGCCTCGCCCGGCGACTCCTGTCCGCGTGACGCGGCGGGAGGGGGGTGATACGAACACAGGTTACTGCACCTCGATGGGCTCGCCCGGCGCGGACGTCTTCGAATCCGGGTCGTAGTAGAGGGAGGCGCTCGAGTCCGGGGCCTGGACCTTCAGCGGGTACTTCGCCCGCAACTGGTACGTCAGGGTCAGGACCTCGCCGGGATCGATGTTCGCCACATAGACGAGGATCTGCTTCGCCGTCGTCTCGAACTTCTCGATGACCCGGTCCTGCACCGCCTTCTCCAGGTCCCCGGTCAGTAGGTCGAACCCCGGCGGGATGCCCAGGTCCACCAGGACCATCGGCGCGGGCACGCCCGAGACGTTTTGCACCGTGGCCGTCACCCCCACCACGTCGTCCACCGCGAGGTGGGTCTTGTCGTAGGCGACCTCGATGCGCAGCGGGCTGTCCGGGTTCCCGCCCGCGCTCCCCGGCTCGAAGTGCGACCACACGACCTGGTACATGAGGGTCCCCTCGCCCTGAAACGACACCGCCACGTGGTTGGTGTCCGCCGGGCTCACGTAGTCCTTCAGTTCAAACTGGTGGAACACGTCCGAGTTGTCCGGCGAGACCGCGAGCGGCGGAAGCCCGGTCCCGTTGATCGTGACCTGCACCGTGCCCGAGGCCTCCTGGACCAGGGCGTCCAGCGACCCCACGAAGGCCTTCAGCGACAGGATCGTCGCGTGGGTCGTGCCCCAGTTGCCGAACGAGTCCTTCTTCGACGCGAGGAACGTGATCGCCTTGCCGACGAGGTCCGGGGCCTGGGCCGCCTTGAGGAGCGCCAGGACCGCGAGCGCCGTGGCCTCGATGGTCGTCCCGTCCCCGCCGCCGTAGTAGCAGTCCGCCTCGGAGGTCCCGGCCTCCCACCACGCCTTGTCACCCTCCTCGTGAACCTTCGCCACCAGGTCGTGCAGCACGCCCTGGGTCACGGAATCGTAGGGCGCATGGCCTGCGAGCGCGATCGCGCACAAGGCCAGGGCGTAGGTCGTCGTGATGTCGCCCGCGTGGGCCTTCACGTACCCGAACGCCCTGTCCGCCGCCGCACCCTTGTATCCCGCCTCTCCGAACGCCCACAGCGCGAAGCACGTGGTCATCAGGTCGTCGTAGCGCACGGTCGCGAACTCGCTACCCTGGTCCTCGTGGAAGGAGCCGTCCGCGGCCTGCTTTGACTCGAGGAAGGCGATGGTCCTCGGCACGACCGTCTCGTCAATCTCGTGCACCTTGCCGATGTCCGTGAACTCCATCACGCCCATCGCGGACAGGATGAGGTTCGCGGGGTCGGGGTCTCCGAACCACGTGAACCCCCCGCCCGTGCACTCGAACGTCAGCAGGCGCTGGTAGCCCGCGTTGACGTACTCGCGCGCCTTGAGCTCGATCTCGGGCGTGATCGTCCCCTGCTTCGTGATGTAGTCCAGGACCAGGGCGTTCGGCCACAGGGTCGCGGTGGTCTGCTCGAAGCACCCGCTCGGCATCTGGAGCAGCGAGTCCAGCCCCTCCACGGCCTGGGCCATGACCCCGGGATACACCTTCACCGTAATCGCCTCCGTGCCCGGGATGGCCGACATCGGGAACGCCACGGTCCGCGAGACCTCGCCGGACAACCTGCCCGAGTCGCTCCCGCGCACCTCGAAGCCGTCCGGGGTGACCTCGATCAGGCGCATCACCGCGTCGGAGACCCCGCCATTCCCCTTCGCCGTCACGGTCACGCCGTGCCAGCCGACCTGCTTCGCGCGCAGCCCGATGCTGACCCCCTGGACCTCGGACGGGCCAAGGGCCACGCTGGTCGTCGCGGTCCCCAGGACCTCCGCCCAGTCCCCGGTGGAGACCTCGAGGTCCACGACCTGCGGCTGGTCCAGGTAGTTGTAGATCGCGACCGGGAAGTGGACCTCGTCCCCGCGGGTCAGGGTCCTCGGAACGTCCAGGTCCACGAAGAAGTCCATGAAGACCGTCATCCCGGCCACCGCGGACCCGAGCCGCCCGTCCGCCGAGTTCGCGAGCGTGGTCACGCGCCACTCGGTGATCGAGTCCGCCATCGTGAACTGGGCCACGGCCTGGCCGGACTCATCCGTGACCAGGACCGGGTTCACGTAGAGGGTCTCGGGGAAGAAATTGCGGACCTTGGGCTCCTCGCCGCCCTGCGACTTGGGCTCCTCGGGCGTTGCGCCGGCGTCCGCCGCCGCGCCGGGCCGGGGCGGACCGGCCCCGTTGAAGAACTCGCCGTCCTCCCACATCCGGCCCCAGACCTCCCATGTGCTGAACGAGGCC
>FWPU01008131.1_pt1 | contig 18271 bp, 14 predicted proteins | sample 2228361 | NCBI WGS metagenome assembly FWPU01 (sample SAMEA103939777, study PRJEB20133) | metagenome
ATCTCGCCCGGATTGGTCAGGCCGAGCCGCCGGCCAAACTCGATGCGCAGTTCGGAAAGGGCCTCATTGACGACCTGCGGCTTGTCGGCCACCATCAGGATCAGGTCGCCGGGCGCAGCGCCGACGGCAGCAATCAGCTCGGCGAGCACATCGCTAGAGAAGAACTTGGCAATGCTTGACCTGGGTGTGCCATCCTCCTCAATGCTGATTGCCGCCAGCCCCCTTGCACCTGCCTCTACAGCAATTTCCTCCAATTCTCCGATCTCTTTCCGGCTGTAGCTGCCACAACCGGGCGCCACTATCGCCCGCACCTTGCCACCAGCCTGGATGGTGTTGGTGAACACACGGAAGTCACTGCGGGCAGCGATGTCGCTTACATCCACAAGCTCCATCCCAAAGCGGATATCAGGCCGGTCGGTGCCGAAGCGTTCCAGCGCTTCAGCATAGGTCAGGCGTGGGAAGGGCTTGCGCGCGATGCGTTTGTCAGAGACCGTCTCAACCAGCCCAATCATCAACTCTTCGATCAGAGTCAGGATGTCTGCCCGCTCGACAAAGCTCATCTCCAGGTCGAGCTGGGTAAACTCCGGCTGGCGGTCACCGCGCTGGTCTTCATCGCGGAAGCAGCGCGCGATCTGGAAATAGCGCTCGTAACCAGCGACCATCAGAAGCTGTTTGAGCTGCTGGGGACTCTGCGGCAGCGCGAAGAACTTGCCGGGATGCACCCGGCTGGGAACCAGATAATCGCGCGCGCCTTCTGGCGTGCTTTTGAACAAGATCGGCGTCTCGATCTCGACAAACCCGCGCTGGCTGAGAAAATTGCGGATATAGAGCACTGCCTCGTGCCGCAGAAGCAGGTTGCGCTGCATGCGCGGGCGGCGCAGGTCAAGATAGCGCCACTTCATGCGCGTTTCCTCATTCGGCTCCTGTTCACCCGCGATCTCGAAGGGCGGAGTCTTGGATGGATTAAGCACCCTGATCGCCCGCGCTTCCACCTCGATCTCGCCGGTTGCCATCTTCGGATTCACGGCTTCCGGCAGCCGCGCCCTGACTATCCCCTCAACCTGGATGACATACTCGCCCCGCACCCAGGCAGCGACCTCGTGTGCTTCCGGGTCCCGGCTGGCGTCGGCGACAATCTGGGTGACTCCCCACCGGTCGCGCAGGTCGATGAAGATCAGGCCGCCGTGCTCGCGTCTCCGATGAACCCACCCCGCCAGCTCGACAGTCTGCCCAACGTGTTCCTTGCGCAGCTCTCCACAGGTATGGGTTTTCAGCATGGACGCCTCCCAAATGAGCGGACTCCCCCCGCGAATGAGTGCAAAAAAACCGCCCTGCGTCTGAACGCGGGCGGCGGTCTTGTGGCTGGTGAGCGTCTAGCCCACACCACACATCAACAGGCCGCGCCCGCGTCGGCAGGAATTATGGCCGTTATGACCGCCTTCATGAGCGTGGGGCGCAGGCCGGGCTGCCCAGGCAAACATCGTCACACCTCCGTCACATTGACCGGATTGTAGCATACACCCTCAAACAGAGTCAATGCACCCCAAGGTGACATCTATATGGGCATCTGGTACACACGGTAGCGGCGTAGCACCTGAGCACCCAGCCGCTTGAGCGTGTTGTTCATACGCACGTTGTCTTCAAGGACGTAGTTGATCTCCATGCGCACACCGCGAGGGTACAGCACCTCGTACAGGCGACGGTACATCAGCGCATCGATGGCTTTGCCTTGGTACTCAGGCGTAACACCAAGCGCAAACAGCCGGAACTGCCTGAGCCGCGGAAGGCCCCACAGCAGCTTGGCCCAGCCAAACGGGAACAGCCGCCCCCCCAGCCCGCGCAGCAGCACATTAACATCCGGGAGGGGCAGGATCGCGCCGATCGCTTTGCCATCCGGCCCCTCTGCAATCAATACCGTCTCGGGCCTGACCACTGCTTTGAGGTCGCGGGCCAGAGCGCGCGCCTCCGCCGCTGTAACCGGATAGAAGCCCCAGTTGTCTGCAATCGAGGCGTTGAGGACATCCGTAATCAGGCCAACGTCGCGTTCCAGGTGGTGCATCTCAAGGGGTCGGATTCTCACCCTGTAGCGTTCCTGGACGCGGTCGGTCAGCTCCAGATAGCGAGGCGGGATGTCGTAGCCATCTGCCGAATCGATGATGTACACGATCAGGTCCTTGGCCTTGCCCAGACCATAGCCAAGCATGTGATCGTTGTAGTAAGGGGGGTTATGGGGTGCCATGATGACCGGCGGTAGCTCATATCCCTCAACCACCAGTCCCCACTCCTGAGAGGCAAAGCTCCAGGGGCCGCGCAGCCAGCGCATACCGCGTTCGCTCAGCCATGTGTGCGCCGCGTTAAGCAGGAGGTACGACGCCTGCCTGTCATCAACGCACTCATACGATCCAAACAGCCCGATAGGCTCGCCCCAGTGTTCGACCGCCAGATGGTCAACAAAAGCAGAGATCCGCCCGACGACCTCTTCACCGTCCTCCAGCAGGAACAAGGTGTATTCGCAGTGATCAAGCATCGGGTTGCGGGCCGGGTCGAACTGGGCCCACTGCTCGCGCCGCAACGGCGGCACCCAGATCGGGTCGTTGCGGTAGAGCCAGTAAGGAAGCTCAATAAACCGTCGGAGGTCAAGCCTCGACTCGACGGGGCGCACCTCCATGGCCCCTCCTCGATCGCAGCCTTGCGGGCGGCTGCCTGCGTCCTGTCCCGCTAGTTGAACGACATCTCGATTGTGCCCAAGTCAGTGTCAGCCGAGTCAGGCGGGACTTCTAGCCAGCTATTCTCACAGATGTAGTTGTTGCCAAAGATGAAGAACGCCGGGTATGTTGCACCGCGTGGCACACCGCTCAGGCGGAAAACACCGGAGCTGTCGGTTTCGCCCGAGGCCACAACCAGCGACATGTTAAGCTCTCTGCCACCGAAGAAGGCGCCGCACGTTACGTCCGGCCGTAGTAGGCCAAACAGCCCACCGGGCAGTGGGCGGCCCGTATTCCCGTCGATGGCCCGCCCCGTGATAGCGATCCCGCTTGAAGCAGTGCTTCCCCCTAACCCCCCGTCGTAGTCCACCGCCAGTGTGTATGGCACTGACGCGCTGGCTCCACTGTATGACAACACGGCGATCCAGTATGGGCCAGAGGCAGGCGGGGAGTACTGAATGGCCTCAGTCGAGGTCTCACTCTCCGAGGCCGCAACGACCTCACCCCGGCTGTCCAGCAGGTACAGATCGTAGTCGATACCGAACGCATCGCCCTCAAAGGTCAGCGCAGCCGAGATCGGCGCGGTCGTCCCCGTGTCGATCCAGTATACGTCGGCGTCCTCCGGCCAGGAGATGTAGGCGTTTACCGATGCCCCCGGCTCAAGCGGACCGGTGGCAGTGTCGAGTGTGTCGTTCGGCTCAAAGGGATCGGGGTCCTCCGCCGGAGGCAGCCCGGCTTCCTCCAGCGGGGGCGGCGACCCAGCCTGCTGGCGCACAAACTGTATCAGGTTGACGGGCCGCAGGATGCCCAGCCCGCCGAGCGTCACACCCTCGCGCACGTCTGGATTGACCGAAGTCGGGATCGCAACCAGACGGCCCTGTAGATCGACGGCCGTGCCGCCGCTGTTACCGCTGGCGATCTCGGCATCTGTCTTGATAATCACGCGCTGCGACCCTCCGCCAATATTCGCACTCTCGAAGCCGCTCACCGAGCCGGTGGTGAAGGTAATCGTCTCGCCACCCACGCCCGGATAGCCAAAGATGTACAGCTTATCGCCAAGGCGCAGCGCATCCGAGTCACCAACCTCAAGGTAGGGCAGGTTCGTCGGGCTGATGGGGTTACCCTGCGCATCCCTCACAATGCGCAACAGCGCTAGGTCCAGCATCTCATCATAGTGGGTAATCTCGGCGACATAGCGCGGTTCAGGGGGCTGGTCGGCGCTCGTCGTGACCAGGATCAGCAGCACAGGCGCCCCACAGGCAACGTGGCAGTTGGTGACAATCTCACCCTCAGGAGAGATGATCGTGCCCGAGCCTGTCCACATCGGCTCCAGCCCTCCGCTCAGGCTCTGGGCTGCAATGATCTGCACGGCGGCCTGCGTGATCTGGTCGATCCGGTCGGGTGAGAGTTCGGTACCGCCCGCAACTGGGGGCTGCGGTTGGGGTTGTTCGATCCCGCCAGGGGATTGGGTTGGGGCGCCCTCAGTTGGCTGAACCGGCTCAGGGGAGGGCGAACTGCCCAAGTTGCAGGCCAGCGCTGCCAGCGCCACAACGGCAAGCACCCATACCATTCGACGCACTGCCCGGCTCTCTTTCACGGCTGGCCTCCTACTGTCCGGCCTCGAACTGGACTGAATCCAACAGGCGCTCATACGCCCTCAGGGCATCTTCAAATGCATCGGGTTCAGCTTCGTAGGTGAAGATATACAGCCTTTGGCCGACCTGAACGTATGTCTCGATTCCCCTGACGACCGTCGGCCCTGCCGCCGTCTCAGTCACATATCGGTAGTCTGAGCGAATGGCAGGCTGGCCGTCCACCGTAAGCCCCTCAGTGCGTTCGATCTCTGCGAACACCAGGTTCACCCGCTCCTTGCTGGTCACATATTCCGCCACCACAAAGTCGAGCGTGGCACCCTCCCGCAGCTTGTCGTCAATCACCCGGATCGTCGGCTTCCATGTGCCCTGCGCCGACAGGTCGCGGAGCGCCAGGCCGCCGGTCTCGCCGCTCTGCACGCCCCATCCGGCAGGGTAGCGAAACTGGACAGCCAGCTCCGGCCCGGTGTATAAGACCGTCCGGCTGCGAGCCATGACTCCAGGGACGAACCCCGCGATGAGGGACAGCACAAATGCGCCGATGAGCAGCCAGTCATAGCGCACCTTGATATCCCAGGGCATATCCTTCGAGCGCGCGTGCACCTGGAGCGAGACCGTCTTCAGGTCCCCTACGGCGCGGCGCATCGCCCGCCGGAAGAAGGCGAACAGCACAACGCCGACAACGACTGCCAGGACGGCGGAAACGGCCAACCCATACCAGGGGTTGAAGACCAAGCGCCGCGACACCTCGTCGCTGGCAACCTGATACACGCCATTGACCACCGTCACGATAGTCAACCCGCGCAGCAGCCAGCCCACCTTCTTGCCGTCGATCTTAACCCGCCCCAAGTAGTATCCGCTCACTGCCCCCAACGCTCCGTGCACCAGTGCGTGGTCCACGGCGCGAATTGCCCCCGCCAGGGGCAGCACACCCCCCGAGTCCAGGACGAAGGCGACGGTCAGAATGGTGGCGAAGCCCAGACCAGACGCCAGCCCGTACACAATGCCGTCCGGGTAGCTGTCGAACTCCTCCGTGCCAAGCACGACGTAGCGCACCATCGCCACCTTCAACACTTCCTGCATGAGGGACACGCTGAGAATGGTCAGGATGAGGCGTAGGGCCACGTTGGGGAACAGGCTGACGGTCTCGTCCGCGAACCGGCTGGCAACCGGCACGGCAACGGCTGCTGCCGCGAGGGCGCCAAAGACAAAGACGCGCACTACAAGCCGCACAGGCTCAGGCTCAGCGCGGTCCTGCTGGCTGAAGAACCCGAGCCAGATCGCCGCTGGGGCCAGAGCCAGAAAGACGCTCAGCAGCAGCAACCCCGTGCTCGACCTTGGCAGGGGAATCAGTGCCGCAACCCCAATGAACAGCCCCAGCCCAACCAGAGCGATCAGGCTGGAGATCCACACACTTCTGCGATAGGTCAGCTCTTCTCGCACAGACGCCTCCTGCGACCACAAAAGGTTGCTGGCACGCCGCACGGCCCGAATATGCCGACCCTGTGCCAGTGAGGGGTGGCTGGCGTTAGCTTACACCAAGCAGGTTATGCAAGCAAGCCGCCCAGAGAGCAGAAGCACAGCGCAACAAGATAGGGTATGCTTGACGCCAGCACCGTACAGGGGGACTCTTCACACATGCGAAACTGGCGCGCCGCAAGCCGCATGCTTGCCGTCCTTTTCGTGGCCTGCGCTCTTGGTGCCTGCGAGGCTACCCCCGGCACGGACGCACCCAGCGGGCCAACAGGAAGCCCCCCGCCGACAGCAACGGCCGCCGCTCCGACGGCTACTCCGCCGCCCCTGCCCGGAACGCCCACGCCCAGCGTCACCCCATCCGCTTCACCTACCGTCACGCCGACTTACGATCCCGGCCCGGCAGGCGAACTGCTGGCCGCGGGCAACCGCCGCCTCGATGCCGGGGACATCTCCGGCGCACTCAGCAGTTACTCGCTTGCCATCCAGACCGACCGCAATTACGCGGAAGCCCACTACCGGCGCGGGCTGGTTCACCTGATGCTGGGCGACTACGAGGCGGCGTTGGCGGATTTCAACCTGGCCTTAGACATCGACCCCTACCACAGCGGCGCATATGTAGCACGGGCGCGCGTTTATGCCGAGCAGGGTAGCATCGCCCTGGCTTTGGGCGACCTCGCGCAGGCCGAGGCCGTCAACCCGCGTTATGGGGAGACATACTTGGTGAGAGGGCGGCTGCACCGCCAGCAGAGTGAGATGGGGCGCGCCCTGGACGACCTCAACCGGGCTGTAGTGCTCATGCCGGATCACGCTCCGGCCTACTACGAGCGTGCGCTGCTGCACCAGCAGGCTGGTGACGATGAGCTGGCCCTCATCGATCTGAACGTTGCGCTCTCGCTCCAACCCGGCCATCCTGAAGCACACTACGCCCGCGCCGAGATTCTCGCCGCCGAGGGCCGTCCGGAAGAGGCAATCGCCGATTACGAAGCGGCACGCAACCTCGGGCTGGAGAATGTGGATCTGTTCGTTGCGCTGGGGCGCGCCTATTTGGAAACCGGCGATACCACCTCTGCGCGTGAGGCGCTCGCTGGGGCAGCCCGCCTCGCCCCTTTCAACACCGATGTGCACTACTGGCTTGGTTTAGCGCTGTTCGAGGATGGGGACTTCATCGGGGCGGCAGTTGAGGCAAGTACGGTCCTTGCGCTCGCTCCTGCCAGCGTGGAGGCGCTGAGTCTGCGGGCAGCTTCACACATGAACCTCGGCGAGTGGCAGGCTGCCATCGATGACTTTACGGCGGCTTATGCGCTTGACGGGACGTACACCGATGCCCTGTTTGGCATTGCTCAAGCATATCTTCTGGCAGGCCGCCCCCTCGATGCCGCGCGGGCGCTGGAGGACTATCTGGCCGCCGCGCCGTCCGACGCGTCGAACCGTCCCGCCGCTGTCGCGCTCCTTGACGCGCTCCGTCAGGGCATGCTCGCCACCCCGACCGCCGCGCCGGTCCAGATCCCCAGGTTGCCATGATGTAGAACGGCCCGACGTTGCCCGGGCCGCTACCAGATTTACCACGCAACGGCGATGCGCTAGCCGGGACCCCCGCCGGGAACACCATCACGGAACAGCTCGCGCGCCTGGCCAATGTCCTCGCGAATCTGGGCAACCAGCGCATCCACGCTGTCAAATTTCTTCTCTTCTCTCAGACGCGCCAAGAAGTGCAGGTAAAGCTGCTGGCCGTACAGATCGCCGGAGAAGTCCAGAAGATGGGCTTCAACGGTCAGCGCCGACGTGCCGTCAAACGTGGGACGGATGCCGATGTTCACCGCCGAGGGGTGCGTCTCGCTGCCGATCACGGCCCAGGCGGCGTATACGCCCCGCGCCGGCACAGCCAGGTCCGGCGGAACTGCCAGGTTGGCCGTCGGGATGCCAATTGCCCGCCCGCGCTTCTCGCCCTCTACTACCTCGCCAAACACAAAATGGGGGCGGCCCAGCAGGCGTGCCGCCTCCAAAACGTCGCCCGCAGCGACCGCCGTGCGGATGCGGGTGCTGCTCACGCGCTCGTTACCGGCGTCCATCAGGTCGACGACACGCAGATCGAAACCTTTCTGGCGCGCCTGCTCGCGAAGGAAGGCCACGTTCCCCTCGCGCTTGTAGCCCATCGCGAAGTCCTCGCCCACCCACAGGGCACGCATATTAAGATACTCGACTAGCCTGTCCACGAAGTCGGCGGCGCGGATATGCCGCACTGTGTCGTCGAAGGGGTGGGTAATGACCAGCTCGACTCCGAGCTCACCCAGCAGATGCGCCCTGTCGCCTGGTAGCGTCAGGTACTGCCCAGGCTCATATCCGCTCAGGACAAGCCGGGGCAGTGGATGAAAGGTCAGCACGACGGGAATTGCACCGGTCTCGGCGGCGTGGGCAACAAGACGCCGGAGGAGATGCTGATGCCCCCGGTGGACACCGTCGAAAACCCCAACCGTCACGACCGAGGGACGGGAGAGGTGCGCCTGTTGAAGAGAAGTGATGTGTCGCATGTTGCCTCAACACTCGTCCAGCAGCAGCCGCTGGGCGTGGCTAGACCAAGACCTTTCTGGGCCTCCATACCCCACTTACAGGATCGGCCTCAAGCACGGCCACAAACCGCCCATCCGGGGCGTAGGCCCGCCCAAGACCGGCACTCACGCCTTCAGCAGGCACCGGCATCCCGTTAGTGACGCGCCTCAGCCCCTCCCCGTCAAGCGGCACACAGGGCGTCCCATCGAGCGCCAGATCGGCGGGCAGCAGATACTTCACCCACGAGCCGTCTTCAAATGCTCTCTGAAGTGCCTCCCATCCGACGGCTTCCTCACGTCTGAAGCGTCCGCTGGCTGTGCGTGTGAGGGCAGAGAGGATCGCGCCGCAGCCGAGCGTCTTCCCCAGATCGTGCGCTAAGCTGCGGATATATGTTCCGGCTGAGCACGTAACCGAGAGCACCATCGTAGGCGGGTCGAAGCGCACCAGCTCCAGACTATAGATCGTCACCTCACGCGGCTTCAACGTGATAACTTCGCCTGCCCGCGCCCGTGCATGGGCCGACCGCCCACCGACCTTGACCGCCGAGTAGACCGGCGGAACCTGCCGGACCCGGCCCCGGAACGCCTTGAGCACGGCCTCAACCCTGCTGTGCGTTAGGTCAGGCGGCAGCGGGCGCTCAGCGACGATCATGCCCTCGGCGTCGTAGGTGTCGGTTGCCACGCCAAGTGTCAATTCAGCCCGGTACGACTTATCCGACCCGACCAGGTACTCAAGCAGGCGTGTGGCACGGCCAAGGGCCAGCACCAGCACACCACACGCCAGAGGGTCCAGCGTGCCCGCGTGCCCGACGCGCCGCTCGCCTGTCCCCCTCCTGACCGCGGCAACCACGTCATGCGAGGTCGGCCCTCGTGGCTTGTCGATGCTCAACAGCCCAAAGGTCATCAGGTGCCCTTTTCGCCCTGGCCTGCCTCCCCGTCTGGCGCAGATTGTGCCGCGCTCTCGGCCACGAGCATCCCCAGCACGCGCGTGACTGCTTCCTCAAGGGGGCCGGGGACGGTACATCCAGCAGCCTGCGGATGTCCTCCACCGCCCAGGCTGAGCGCCAGGGAAGCAACGTCGTAGCCAGGGCTTGCCCGGAAGCTGATCTCAACCTCTCCCCCCTCCTTCTCTTCAAAGACAGCCGCCATACTCACACCATCGGCACTGAGGAGAAGGTTGGAGAGGCCCTTTGCCCGGGCCTGCAGCAGGGCGTGCTCCTGCCGCTCCGCCTGCGAGAGAACCGTCCAGATCACGCTGTCGCTTCGCTGGACGTTGGCCAGCGCCAGGCCGATCATGCGGAGATCGTCAAACGAGTGCCGGTTGAATACAGTTTCGACAATGGCCGCCAGATCCGCCCCATCCTCGACCAGACGCGCCGCCACCCGGAGCGTCGCCGGCGTGACGCTGGGCGTCGAGAATGCGCGCGTATCGCCGACCAGGGCAGCCAGCAGACAGGTGGCTATTTCGCGCGTGAGGCCCGCACCCAACTCATCCAGCAGAGCAACTACCAGCTCAGCCGTTGCGGCACAGTTGGGATCCACCACATTCACCGTCCCATAATTGAGGTTGGTGATATGGTGGTCAATGTTCAGAATCGGGATGCCCGCCGCAAGCAGGGGGGTAGCCGCCTCACCCAGCCGCTCTAGGTCGCTTGAATCCAGAGCAACCAGCAGATCGGGCACCATTCCCTCAGGTAGAGACGCGGCGAGCCTTTCTGCCGCCGGTAGAAAGCGCACCTCAGCGGGGACCGGGTCATCGCACAGGACGGCAACCGTTTTGCCCAGCCGCTCAAGGGCCAGGGCCAGCCCCAGCGCCGAACCGACCGCATCCGGGTCCGGCGAGAGGTGGGTCACCAGCGCGATCTGCTGCGCGGCCCGCATATACTGAGCGGCCTCAACCAGTGTTGTCCGCTGTGTCACTGCTGCCGCTCACTTCATCGTCTTCATCCGGGATGTCCAACGAATCAAGCAGCGCCTCGATGCGCGCAGCATATGATGCGGTTTCATCCCACCTGAACCGCAGTTCGGGCACGTGGCGCAGCCGGATACGGCTGCCCAGCTCGCGCCGCAGGAAGCCCATCGCGTCGTCCAGTCCCCCCATCACCTCCGCGCGCGCTCCTTCGCCTCGCAGCGAGGTGACGTAGACTGTCGCGTACATCAGCTCCCGGTCGATCTCGACATCCACCACCGTCGTCCCTTCCAGACGGGGATCACGCACTTCAAACTCCAGTAGATGCCCAAGAACCTGTTTGATGCGCTCACTGATGCGTCCCTGCGTTTTACCGCGCATGACACCTCAACCGTTCCTAGGACCATTCTGGCCAGATCAGCTCATATATCCCCCTCAAAGCCACTCCCAAAATGGCCCTCAGGGGAATTATCATCGCACCCGTTCGCGCTGGATAAACTGGATAATGTCACCTTCCTGAAAGTCGGTGAATCCCTCAATGTTGATGCCACACTCGAAGCCAGTGCGCACCTCGCGCACATCTTCCTGGTAACGCTTGAGCGATGTTACCTTCCCTCTATGGATGATGTTGTGATTGCGGATGATGCGCGCCTGGGCATCACGGCGGGCTTCGCCTTCGCGCACATAGCACCCTGCTATATTCCCCACCTTCGGGATGTGGAAGACCTGCCGCACTTCCGCGACGCCGATCACCTTGTCCTCGTACACAGGCTCCAGCATGCCCTCCAGCGCCGCTTCAACGTCCTCGACCAGCTTGTAGATAATATCGTAACGGCGAATCTCGACGTGCTCGCTGTCCGCCCGGCGGCGGGCGGCGCCATCCACGCCGACCTCAAAACCGATGATGATGGCATCCGAAGCCGAGGCCAGCATGACATCCGACTCGTTGATATTGCCAATATCGGCATGCAGGATGTTGACTTTTAGCTCGCGGTCGGCCTCCTGAAGGCTGAGTTTCTCCAGCGAGCTGATAATCGGCTCAAGCGATCCCTGAGCGTCCGCCTTGATGATGAGATTCAACTCCTTGGCCTCCCCGGCCTGGAAGCGGGCATATAATTCCTCAAGCGTCAGAGTGGGACGTCCGGGCTGTTGGGCAGCCGCCTCCTGAGCGGCCTTGCGCTCGGCGACAATGGTGCGTGCAACCCTCTCGTTTTCAACCACCTCAAAGAGCGTACCAGCCTCTGGGACCTCGTCGAGGCCCATGACCTGCACCGGCGTCGAGGGAGGTGCCTGTTCGATCGCCTCACCGTGCTCGTCAAACATAGCCTTGATACGCCCATGGGATGTGCCTGCCACCACTACATCGCCGCGCCGCAGTGTGCCGTTCTGCACCAGCAGCGTGGCCATAACGCCCCGGCTGCGTTCCATCTGCGCCTCGAGGACGGTGCCCGCTGTCTTTCCCTTAGGGTTAGCCTTGATAGTTGTCTCGCTGGCGACGAGCAGGATGGCCTCCAGCAGATCGTCGATTCCCTCTCCTGTGCGTGCCGACACCGGGACAATGATCGTGTCGCCATCCCACTCGTCGGGCACAAGGCCGAGGTCGGCAAGCTGCTGCTTGGCCCGGTCGGGGTTCGCCTGGGGCCGATCCATCTTATTGAGCGCAACGAGGATGGGGACTCCGGCTGCCTTGGCGTGGTTGTAGGCCTCGCGCGTTTGCGGCATGACGCCGTCGTCGGCGGCCACCACCAGCACTGCAATGTCAGCTCCCTGTGCACCCCGGGCGCGCATGGATGTAAACGCCTCGTGGCCGGGCGTATCTAAGAAAGTGATCTTGCGGCCCTCAAACTCGACCTGGTAAGCGCCGATGTGCTGGGTGATGCCGCCAGCCTCACCAGCCTGCACGTTCGTCTCCCGGATCTTATCGAGCAGGCTGGTTTTACCGTGATCGACATGCCCCAGCATTGTTACTACGGGGGGCCGATCCTGCATCTCGTCTGGGTCTTCGCCCTCGTAAAAGCGGCGCCACGCCTGCATCTCGGTGGGCTTCGCTGCCGGTTCGGCCACAACCTCCACAGGCTGCGGCTCGAAGCCCATCTCGGCGGCGACGATGGCTGCCGTCTCGTAGTCGATCTGCTGGTTGATACTGGCCATAATCCCGTTGGCCATCAGTTCTTTGATGACCTCAATCGGGCTGGCCTCCATCAAATCGGCCAGTTCGCGGACTGTTAGAAAATCCGGGATTATGACCGCTTTGCTTCTCTCTGTTGCTTCCGCCATGAGCACCTCCGCTCAGTCTTGGTCGTTCAAACCGGGAGTGTGCCCCGAAGCAACAGGCTTCTCAGGTCACCCTGAAGGCACGCTCCCTTGGTCTAGGTTGGCCGGGCGATCATGATTCGGTCTCGGCCTGAGGTGCTAACCGCACCCCGTGCTCCGCAATCATCTCACGTTCTTCCACGGTGAGGGTCGTCCGCAGCGCCCGGTCGAGCGCCTCACTACGGGCTGCTTTCTGCCAGCAGGCAGGGTTGCTACACAGGTAGGCGCCCCGACCGGGTCGCTTGCCAGTCGGGTCAATCTGCACGCCCCCATCAGGCGTTTTGACCAAGCGGGTCAGTCCGCGCTTGGCGCTCACCGTGCGACAGATCACACAGGTGCGCTGCGGAATATGCTTTCGCCTGGTCATTGCGGCCCTCCCCCAGTCCGCGCTAACGCTCCTCCTCGTACTCTTCCCACTGGTCTACCCACTTCTCACGGCGACGCCCGCCTTTGCGGCGGCGCTTCACAACGACCCGGCCTGCCGTCTCATCAAAGACAAGCTGCCGTCGGCGCTGCTTGGCGCGCTCGCGGGCCTCTTCCTCGTCCAGTTCGTCAAAATCGAGTTCCTCGTCGGGCACGTAGACCGGTTCGAAGGTGCCGATATCCGGGATTGCTTCAGCTTCAGCAGCTTCGGCAGCCACCGTCTCCCGCTCGGCTGGCTGCTCTTCCTCAAACTCTTCCGCCGTCTCGGGAGCCAGTGCCTCCAAGGAGGCTGCCGACCTACCGCCGGACAATTCGGCGACCAGCGCCGCACGGCGCGCCCGCGCCAGTTCGTCTTCGGTCAACAGGCGAATGCGCCGGGCACCGGCCTCCTCAATCTCTGCCCCTTCCATCTCGGGGGCTTGCGCAGCCTCGGCGGTTACCTCAAGTTCCTCTGGGGTGGCCGGGACGGCTTCCGCCTCGACCTCGCCCGGAGCTTCCACCTCGATGGTCGCTTCCGCCGCAGGCTCCTCTTCTTTAGCAAGCTCCGGGAACTCGATGGTGCGGATCATGTGCTCGACATCCTCAAACGCCGCGGGGCCAAACCCGTTGATGGCAAGCAGACGCTCCGGATTGAAGTAATATTGCTCCATCACCTCGCCAACTGTATTGTAGCCCGCCTCGTTCAACAGGTTGAAGACGCGCAGCGGCAGGTCGGTCTCCTCCAGAGGATGCTCATAGGCTGCCGCGGGCACCCGCGCCCGCGCCTCCGCCCGCTGCGCCCGGACCTCCGAGCGCTCCGCCTCGCGCAGCTCCTGGCGGTACGTCTCAACAACCTTCACGAAGTCGGTCAGTAGGTGGTAGTCCTCCGGCATGATTGGCCGTTCCAGGGCTTTCTTCTGAAGGATAGCCCCAACCTTCTCGATCATCTCGGCCTGCTGCTCCGCCAGCTCGACGAGTTCTGCCTCCTCTTGGACATGCCGGTATGCGTCCTCGGCTGCCTCTGTGACGCTCTTGATGTCGATCCGCCAGCCAGTCAGCTTGGCTGCCAGGCGCGCATTCTGGCCCTCGCGCCCAATAGCCAGCGAAAGCTGGTCATCCGGCACAACGACAGTCGCCGTGCGCCCAGTTTCGGGGTCGTCGTCAAGAAACACGGCGCTGACCCGGGCCGGGCTGAGCGCCTTTGAGATGAACACAGCCTGATCCGGGTTCCACTCAATGACATCGATCTTCTCGTTGTTAAGCTCTTTAACGATGCTCTGGATGCGGACTCCCCGCATACCGACGCATGCCCCGACCGGGTCCGCGCCCGGCTGGAGCGCCGCTACTGCTACCTTGGAGCGGGCACCCGGTTCGCGAGCGATGCTCTTGATCTCAACCGTGCCATTGTAGATCTCCGGCACCTCGTATTCCAGAAGTCGCCGCAGCATGTTGCGGTGCGTGCGGCTGACGACGATCTGCGGGCCTCGGCTGGTGCGGCGCACTTCCATCACGTAGGCACGCACCTTGTCATGCATCCGGTATCGCTCACCGGGCATCTGCTGGCTACGCGGCAGGATGGCCTCAGTGCGGCCCAGGCCGATCGTGACCACATCCCCTGCATCGCTCTGCACGGTACCTGTGACCAAGTCCCCCACGCGATCCATGTACTCCAAATACTGAGCTTCACGCTCTGCCTCGCGCATCCGCTGCAGAATGACCTGCTTCGCCGTCTGGGCAGCAATGCGGCCAAAGTTCTCAGGCGTATCGTCGACGATCAGCATGTCGCCGATCTGCGCCTCAGGATCGACCTCACGCGCTTTCTTCAGGCTCACTTCCGTTTGCGGTGACTGCACCTCGTCAACCACTTCCTTCTCAACCCAGATGGAAGGCTCGCCCGTCCTCTCGTCCACGCGCGCCTCGACATACTGGGCCGAACTCGCCCCGGCGTTCCGTCGATACGCCGATACGAGCGCTGCCTTGAGCGCCTCGATGATCACCTCACGAGGCAGCTTGCGCATTTCCGCTATTTCGTTAAATGCCAGAATCAGCTCGCTCTTGGCCATTGCAACACGTCTCTCCAGACTAAGATTTGAGACCGTGCCGACTGTACTCGTCTCTCAAAAACGAAACGTGGGTACTGCCCACGTTTCGACACCTACCTATTCGTCGCCCACGGCACAGTCATTATACCACGAGCAATCCGGATTAGCAATGCCTGTGGAGGGTCGTGGGACAGTGGATCGTGCCCGCCAGCTTAAAAAGTGAAATACGCCGCCTCACTATGATGGGGCGTCATAGTGGGCCGCGTATCTCATGGGGTGAGGATAGGGATGAGAACTCTTTTTGGAGAGTCGAGGCTATTTTAGCACAGACGGGCGTTAATGTTCGTGAATCTTCGTGAAAACTTCATGAATGTTTGAGCGTGCTTGGCAACGGCGCCGGTCAGGCTCCGGCCCTACGCACGGCTGCAAGCGGCAAACCTACGTCCGGCGCAGGGTCGGTCGTTTTGGCCTGGGCCGGTGTGTGCCGTGCGTCCGCGCACATCCTGCCCTGTTGTCCGCCCGATCAAGCGCATGGTATAATTGACACCAACCCATGAGATCCGGGGAGCGATGCTGGCAACCGGAAGTGGTAGGAGAGCTTGGTTGCAGGCTTATGAATCCACCCCGTGAGGTTAAAGATTATGTCTGGTCACAGCAAATGGTCAACGATCAAGCGGAAGAAGGCCGCCAATGACGCCAGACGAGGCAAGGTCTTCACGCGGCTGGCGCGGGAAATCACGATAGCCGCCCGGCAGGGTGGCGATCCTGACGCCAATTTCGCTTTGCGGCTGGCGGTGGACCGCGCCCGGGCTGAGAACATGCCCAAAGAGAATATTGAGCGCGCCATCAAGCGCGGCACCGGTGAGTTGAAAGATGCCGAAGACCTCGTCGAGGTGCTCTACGAGGCTTATGCTCCGCACGGGGTGGCGCTGCTGGTCGAGGTTATGACGGATAACCGCAACCGCACCCTTTCAGAGATCAAGCACAAGCTCAGCCGTGCCGGGGGCAGCATGGCTGAACCTGGCTCGGTAAGCTGGCAGTTTGAGCAGAAAGGCTACATAACCATCCCGGCCCAGAAGCACAGCTACGACGAGGTGTTTCTCGTTGCAGCTGAAGTTGGGGCCGATGATGTTGTGGATAGCAACGACCTGATCGAAGTTTTTACCCCGCGCGATTCGTTGCATGATGTCATGAACGCCCTGAATGAGGCAGGCATCACGATTGATGAGGCACGCCTGGACTGGGTGCCCAAGACTCCCCTGACACTGGAGCCGGATGTGGCCATGAAGGTTATGGGCCTGATCGAGGAGCTGGAAGACCTGGACGATACCCAGGAAGTCTACTCCAATCTGGACGTGACAGATGAACTCATGGCAGCCTTCGAGACGGCCCGGTAACGGGTGAAGCGGGTAACGCGGGGGGAGCACAGGGCGGACGGTAGAGCTGCGTCCGCCCTGTGCCTTGCAGGCGGCAGTGAGGGACAACATGCTTGTGCTCGGCATAGACCCCGGTATCGCCACGACCGGCTACGGACTGGTGCGGGAGCGGGCCGACGGCGATATTGAGATGGTAGCCTACGGCGCGATCCAGACCCCGGCGCACGAAGAACTGCCCGCCCGCCTGCAACAGGTTTATCGAGCGGTGCGCCAGCTTGTCGAGACCCACCACCCCGACAGCGCGGCTATCGAACGGCTGCTGTTTGGCAAGAACGTGACGACAGCGATGGCCGTCGGCCAGGCGCGGGGTGTCACGATGCTGGCGCTGGCTGATTGCGGAGTGGCAATCGCCGAGTATACGCCTGCCTCCATCAAGCAGGCAGTGGCGGGCTACGGCAACGCAGGCAAAGCCCAGGTGCAGGACATGGTGCGGCTCCTGCTGGGGCTGGACGAAGTGCCGCGCCCTGACGATGCCGCTGATGCGCTGGCCGTAGCCATCACGCACCTGCACAGTGCCCGCTACCAACGCATGTACGAGGAACAAGCGTAGCCAGCGCCCGGATTGCAGCCGCTCTGGCTGGCCGTTACAATCCGTCCACCGACGCTTGTGCTAGAGGGGAAGTATGAAAGAACCGCGCTTTAACTACGGGGGACAGGCCGTTATCGAGGGCGTGATGATGCGGAGTAGCCGCCACCTGGCGGTTGCCGTGCGCAGCCCACAGGGCGAGATCGTCCTGCACGAAGAGCCGATCAACTCTGCACTGTACAGCGGCGTGTGGAGCCGTATCCCGTTTATACGCGGGCTGGGCCTCCTCTGGGACTCGCTGGGGCTTGGGCTGCGTGCTCTAACCTTCTCGGCGGATATTGCCGTGGGAGACGAGGCTGAGTTTAGCGGGCCGGTTGCGTGGGGCACGATGCTTGTGTCCCTGGCTCTGGCTGTCGGGCTGTTTTTCCTCGCGCCAGCGGCAGCCGCCGATGCGCTCCATGGGCTAGCCGAGCTTGATTCCCCCCTGACAGGCAACCTGATCGAAGGTGCCATCCGGCTGCTGCTGGTCATTGGCTACATCTGGGCCATCGGGCGCATGCCGGATGTGAAGCGCCTGTTTGCCTACCACGGCGCTGAGCACAAGGCCATCAACGCCTACGAGGATGGCGCGCCGCTCACGCCGGAATCCGTGGCCCGCTACCCGCTGGAGCACCCGCGCTGTGGCACGGGCTTCCTGCTGGTGGTGGTAGCGATCTCGGTGCTGCTCTTCTCGCTGCTTGGCCGCCCACCAATCCTTATCCGGTTGGCATCGCGCATCATCCTGATCCCGGTTGTCGCCGGGCTGGCTTACGAGTATATCCGCCTGCTCGCGCGGCACATCGACAAGCCGCTTGCCCGCCTGCTGGTTAAGCCGCAGCTTGCCCTCCAGCGGCTCACCACGCGCGAGCCATCGCCCGACATGCTGGAAGTGAGCATCGCGGCACTGGAGCGTGTGCTGGCGGCGGAGAACCTGCCCGTGCCAGCCCCCGCCAAATCTGCTCCTCTGGAACTGGCATGAACCTGTTCGAGGGCGAACTGGTTCGCCTGGCCCCCATTGCGCGCGACAACCTGCCCGCCTATAAGCGCTGGTTCCGGGATTATGAGGTTCAGCGCCTTCTTGCACCGGGTGTGCTCGTACCGATAACCGATGAGGCTGAGGAGGAATGGTATGAGCAGGCTGTTAAGGGCACAGACCAATATATGTTTGCTATCCACACGCTTGACGATGGCACGCTGATCGGTAATGCATCGCTGTCCCAGATCGACCACAAGAACCGTTGCGCGACGTTCGGCATCCTTATCGGCGAGAAGGACTACTGGGGCA
>FWPU01008123.1_pt1 | contig 18266 bp, 13 predicted proteins | sample 2228361 | NCBI WGS metagenome assembly FWPU01 (sample SAMEA103939777, study PRJEB20133) | metagenome
CCAGGGCGCGGATGATTTCGAACGAGAGACTGCCCGAACCGATCACGATGGAGGCGCGGAATTCGATCACCGGCACTCCGGCGGCCCTCAAAATCCGGCCCGTCTCCTGCCGGCTGCGCAAATGCGGCGAAAGCCGGTCACCGTCTTCGCCCAGCCCGCCCACGTATATGATGCGGCGGACGCCCGCCTGTGCCGCCGCCCGCCCGAAGTTCCCGGCCGCGCGCCGGTCCCGTTCCTCGAATTCGGCCTCTGATGACATCGAATGGACGAGGTAGTAGGCTGTCTCCACCCCCTCCATCGCCGCCGGCAGCGTTTCGCCTCGCAAGACGTCGCCCTCCACGACCTCCGTAGACGGCCCCGTGCTCGGTTTGAGGAACTCCGGCCGGCGCGTCAAGCAACGCAGCCTGTAACCCTTCCTTTCCAGCACATGCAATAGCCGCCCCCCAATGTAGCCACTGGCCCCGGTGAGCAGTATGAGAGAACCAGCCATCCCATTCAACTCGCCATCCACCCGGCCCCTCCTCGCCCGCAAATCTCCATTATCCGCCCCCATCGGCGTTCATCGGCGGTTCATCCCTCCCCCACAATCCACCCAAGATGCCGCGCCTACTCCCACACCGGCGCCTCGTCGTCGGCCGGGTACTCCCGGAGGACCTGATGCGGCCGGAACCGGGCCTTGTAGCTCATCGACGGGCAGGCCTCGATCCAGTACCCCAGATAGGCGTATTCCAGCCCCCGCCGCCGGGCATACAAGAGCTGATTCAGGATCGAAAAAGTGCCCGGAGACTTGGCCCGCCAGTCCGGATGGTAGTAGCAATAGACCAGCGAGATCGCCCCCGGCGCTTCATCCATCAGGGCCACTCCCATCAGACGGCCCCGGTCGAAATACAGCCACTGCCGGCCGAGCTTCGATCCCCCCGCCAGAAACTCCTCCCGGTACGACGTCAACGTCGCCTGCTGGAGCGGCCAGCCCCGATGCCGGTGCATATAGCGGTGGTAGAGATTGAACAGCTCGATGTGCTCCCGGCCGCCAAACAGCGGGTGAAGCTCCGCTCGCATCCCCTCGTTCGCCTTTAGCACGCGCCTCAGGCTGGCGCTCGGCCGGAAGGCCTGCACCAACACCCGCAAGCTCCGGCACGCCACGCATCGCGGACACGCCGGCCGGAAAACCTGCCGCCCGAATCGCCGATAGCCGCGCGCCAGCAACTCCCCGTATTCCTCCGGGCCGAGCTCGTTTACCGCGCGGATCTCCAGCGCCGCCGTCGCCCAAGGTAGGTACGAGCACGGCCTCGGCGCCTCGACCATCCGGAACAGTTCCTGCATCGGCGGCGGCGGTTCAGTTCGGTCGGCCCACCAGGGCGCCGAAGCGCGGATCGTCCCGGATGAATTCGAAGTCGATATCCCGCCAGGCAAAGTCCGGCGCCTGCTGCTTTTTCTTCAGCGCCGCCCGCAGCCGCCCCAGTGCGCTGTCGGTGTCGCCCACCAGCGCATAGAAGCACGCCTGGTTGTATTCACCGGCCTCCGCCTCCCATTCCGGAGTCGCTTCCCGCCGTGCCCGTTCGGCCGCCTCCCGGTACTCCTTCTCCCTCCCCAGCTTGCGGTAGCAGGCCGCCTGCGACGCCCGCGCCAGCACGTTGTTCGGCTCCACCTCGATCGCCCGCTCGTAGGCCGCGATCGCCTCCTCCAAGCGGCCTGTCCTCCGATATGTCCCGCCCATGCCCACGTACGGCGAGGCGTCCCGCGGATTGAGGTCGATCGCCCGCCGGAAATTCGCCAGCGCCTCTTCGTACCGCCCCACATCGCGATACACATATGCCAGACTCGTATGGGCAGACGGATCCGAAGGGTTGATCTCGATCGCGCGGCGGAAAAATGCGATGGCGTCTTCGGTTCGCCCGATCCTGGCGTAGAGGTCTCCCAGCCCCTCATGCGAGTAGGCATCCCGCGGGTCCAGTTGAATGGCCAGCTCGTATTCCCGCCGCGCCTCGTCGGTGAGGCCCATGGCCGCGTAGACAATCCCGAGGTTGTAATGCGGGCTGCCGAAGTTCTCGTCCAAGCGGATCGCCTCCTGATAGGCGGCGATCGCTTTGTCGGTCCGCCCCAAGGCCCGGTACACGTTCCCCAGTTCGTTGCGCAGGATGGCATTGTCCGGATCCAGCCGGATCGCCCGCCGGTAGTCCTCGACAGCCGCTTGGTGCTGTCCTGACATCCAGTAGGTCGCCGCCCGCTCGGCATAGCCCCCTGGGTCGTCGGGACTTAGCTCGACGTAGCGGCTCAACGTCGCGGCCGCCTCTTCCAGCCGCCCCATCTCCCGGAACACTTGGCCGATCGCCAGCAGACAAGCGAGCGCCTCATCCCGCTGCCCGCTTTGCTCCGCCAGCCGGCCCAGGCGATAGAAGCTCTCCAGCGCCGCCACGTAATCCTTTCGCGCAGCGTGCAGCCCGCCCAGCAGGTTCAACGCCAGCAGCACGCTTCCGATCTCCGCGCTCTCTTCGCTGAGCGCCAGCGCCTCGGTGGCGCGCTCGACCGCGTCGGCGTAAGATCCTTTCTGCGCCAGTTGCTCGGCCTTCCTCAACCTTCCCAGTGCCTGCCGCAGCTTCTCGCTGCGCTCCCGCCTCCATTCCTCATTCGATGCCTGGATCGGTCCGATGAACCGGTCGTGGGTCAGCTCATACCAGCGGGCGCCGGCGCGCCACTCCGAGCGGATCAGACGCGCCGCCTCGAGCGCTTCAGCGGCCGCGTTCGGCAGGCCGGCGGTAGCTGCCGGGCCCCGGTGCACGAAGCCCCGCGTCCCGGTCGTCGTGATGAGCTGCGCCTCGCACCACTCGCGCAGGTAGTGCGGGTGGATCCCGGACGCCTCCGAGGCCGCCGCGATCGCACCCGCGTAAAAGCTCGACAACGCCAGATCCACATTGCCGAACTTCCGCCGGTGCTGCTCGGTAATCCGCCGCACGCGCGGCGGCAGGCTCTCCCACAGGCGGTGGCAGACCACCTGGAGCTGCACCGGCTCGACGACGTCGCCCTTGACCTTGATCGTCTCCCCCGTCTCGGATTCCACCCGCGTGTGCAGCAGCTCCTCAACCAGCCGCTCCGCCACCCCCCGATCAAACTCCCGCCCCGAGCCTTCCAGCGGGCCTTTGACCGCCCGCAGCGCCGCCTCCTCGCACAGGCGTTCCATCCGAAACCGTGCCCTCAGCCGTCCCGGCGGCAGGGCCGAATAAGGCTCGAGCCGGCCGAGGAAATCCTCCCGAAGCGCGAAGATTACCCGCAGCGCCGGATCCTTGAGCGCCTCGGCCACCTGCTCGAAAAACCCGGCCCTGTCCCTCCAGCGGTCTTGGTGGCGCGAGAACAACTCCTCAAACTGGTCGAAAATCGCCACCCGCAGCCCTACCGCGCCCGCCTCATCGGTGCGGCGCGGCTGCTGTTCCAGGTACCGCGCCAACGTCATGGAGAGCAGCTCCCGCCGCCGCTGCTGCGGCGCCCAGCTTAACAGCGTATTGAAAGCGAAGATATTGACGATGGCCGACTTCTTCACTCTCGGCGGGGGCGGCCCGCTGACCCGCGCAATCGGCAGCACCTCCATCTGTTCGCGCTTCAGACAGGGCACAAGCCGCGCCCTCAGCAGCGATGTCTTGCCGGCTCCGGACTCGGAGTAAAACACCGTCACCGGATTGGCGAGCACCAGCGAAACCAGTTCCTCGGCTTCCCGGTCGCGCCCGAAAAACAAGTGCTCCTCGGCCGTCTCATACGGCCGCGGTCCGACATACGGATTACGCCCCGGCTCGGCCCCGCTCATGACGAAAATGCTCCCATCGCTGCCGCAGCTCCGCCGCAAACTCGCCGGCGCTGCCCCAGAACACCCGCAGGGGGATCTTCTGGACTGCGTGAAAATATCTCTCCAGGTACTCTTCCGCCTGCGCGCGCGCCTGCGGCGAGGCGTCTTCCGGCAACGGCGTCAACTGCACCGAGATGCTCTTCATTTGGCACCCCGCCACCAGCGATCCCACCAGCCCCCGGAACAGCACCCGGAAATTCCAGTCGCTGCGGCTGTAGCCGATAAACAGCAGCGAACTGCCCGCCAGCGCTCTGACGATCGGGGCGGGGAAGACCGGCTTGTGTTGGTCTTGATGCGACCATTCCCTGGAGAACCACACCAGGAAGTCGAGATAGTCATCCTCGGTCAGCACCATTGACCGCGGCTCGTCGGCGCTGCCGTGCAGATGATAAACCAGCGGGTTGCTGACGCTCGGCCGGTAGGCCGGGTCTTCGGCGAACACCGACGGGACCAGGCTCGCAACGTAGTCGTTCCACGGACAAAGCTCCGGCGCCGGCGACTTGTCGCAGCTCCGCAGCGCCCGGACCATGAAATCGTCGTAGTTCGTCGTCATGTACACCTTCAGCGGCAACTCCGCCAGCACGCGGTGGATCTCGTCCGGTTGGGCAAAGTCCGGCGGCGCCGCGTTCCGACACATGTCGGCCAAATCCTCCTTGGGCCGCACCGCATCATCGGTCACCGCCCGAAACTGCGCCACCCGCGCCAGGTCTCCGCAGTCCGGCAGCGGGTAGTGGTACCGCCCGGCCCAGTCTTCCGCGATGCCGCCGGCGAGCGGAATCCGGGGCATGCTCGCCCCGGCGCCAAGGAACGGCGTGCAGTTTCCCCGCTCGATTCGGTATAGAAGGCTGTTCCAGTCCTCCTCGCAAAGGCTACGCGCCATGTTCAAACCCGCCTCGCTCATTATATGGGGATCCGCCCCCGCCCGCTAACCGCTCTTTGCGATGTCCGGCCCCTCCGCAGCGGCCAGCGCCTATTCTGCATCCAAGGGCTTCGGCTTGGTGGGCAGGTGGCGCGCGAAGAAGCGCTTCAAGTCCGAGAAGAATTCGTCGTAACGGCCCGCTTCGCGCTGCCCCCAGTAGAAACCGTGCTGTTCGCCCGGATATACAATCACCGTCACGTCCTTGCCTGCCGCGCGCAATTCCGGTATGAAAATCTCGTGATTGATCTTCTTCAGCGGGTGCTGGTCGCCGTGCGCGATGAAGATCGGACAGCGAATGCGCCGGATCTTGGCGCGCGTCAGCGCTTGCCGCTCCGGCGTGTAGTATTTGTGGGGGTCCGCCATTAACGGGGCCGCCCGGCGCGTTCCGGTTTCACCGCCGCCCGTATCCTTGGTGAACATTCCCGTGAACAGCACCGTCGCCGGCTCGCCTGCGGCGGCCGCGCACAAGTCCGTTTCTCCGGCCAACTCCAGCGCCAGACTGCCGCCGCCGCTGCCTCCGAACACCACGACGCTGCGCGGATCCACCTCCGGCATCTTCTTGACGCCTTCCGCAAGAGCGATGCAATCCCACAGCGCGGCCGGCGTCTGCGGATCCTGCCGCCGGCTGCGGAATGTGCATGTGGCGACGACGTAACCTTCCTTCAGTAGCCGCACATCCGTCGGCCGGCTCAGTGCCGCTTTCTTCAACTGCTCCACGCTCGACTCGTCAAGGCCGCCATGCAGCAGCAGCACGGCGGGAAACGGTCCCTGGCCCGGGGGCTTTCGTACGACGGCCACCGCTCGGTGGCCGTCCTTAGCCGTGGCGTACAGGATCGTCAGAGGGCTGACTGCTTCGCTGACCGCCGGCTCCTGCGCCCAGAGCCGGGGCCCAACCACTAATGCCCCAAGGAATGCCGGAATAACCGGCGCCAGTCGTGTGCGGATCATTGCGCATCCTCCCGTTGCTCCGAGATCGCCCTTGTTTGCGCAGGACTAGTCGATTGATTACCGCACACGGCCCGGCGTGTCAAGCCCCCAAGCCCCGCGGCGGCCGGGAGGCAGCGCCAGGAATCCCTATAATCACAGGAGAGCAGAGACACACGGTCAGCACGCGGGTATGTCATTACATAAGTCCGATACCTCCGCCGCCGAGCATCTGGCTCGGCTGTTCCGCCGCAATGGCTACGTGCGGCGAATGGATCCGGAGCGGCGGCGCACCGAGGGACAAAAGTACAAGAAGGGCGACGAGGTGCGGCTGGTAGCGGAGTCCCGCTCCGAACTGGCTCTCATCCGGCGGTTGTTGCGGCAGGCCGACTTCAAGCCCGGACGTCCCTTTGTCAAAGGCCGGCAATTCGTTCAACCGCTCTACGGACGGCAGGCGGTTGCGGCGTTTCTCGCTCTTGTCGCGCCGCAACCCGCTGCTAGCCCCCGCGCTCGGGGCGCTCGCCGGCCCGAGCGGCCGGTCACCGGCCCGGCCCCGGGATCCAGACGTCCCTGAGCCGACTCCCGGGCACGGGGCTCCTCACGAAGGCGCCCGCCCCTCCATGCCGCCCCGTTCAAGCATCATTTTCCCCATACAAGCAACAAAACACGCTGTTTAAACCAAATTCGTAGGCGCCTGTTCCGCCGTTGGCTATACTGCGAAAGACTGGCAGCGGTCACTCAGAGGGGACCCACCCGGTCGACAACTCTATGATGCCGATGCCGAACGTCCCACAGGACGAATCCAGAGGAGTTATCCAAGCATGCATAAGCCCGTCAAATACTTAGAGAAGGCCGTCTCCTACGCCGCCAACGGCGCTTGGTACGTCTTCGACTTCTTCAACCAGTTCCATCAGAACCCGTCGTTCACCCCCAAGTGGTCCGACAAGCCCTTGCTGAAGTCCTACGAGAAGACCAAGCCCCCGCTCGGCTGGCCCCGCGAGACCGACTCCCTGTGCCCGAAGTGCGTCCCCGAGATCCGGCAGAAGATCCTTGACGGCGAGCTCGACTGGCAAATCCTGCTTCACGAAAAGGTCGGCGAGATCAAGGCCCGCATCATTGAGCGCGACGGCAAGATCCTGATGGTCAAGGATTGCCCCAGGCACGGCCACTTCGAGGACGTCATGTCGATCGATCCGGAGTTCTCGCGCCACCTCGAGGAGGTTTTCCCCGGCCGCGATATCCGCGCCCATAACGACGAGACCCTCCACAACCACGGCTCCAGCACCATCACTCACGGCCGCGGCTCGGTACTCACCATCGACCTGACGAACCGCTGCAACATGATGTGCGACCCGTGCTTCATGGACGCCAACCAGGTCGGCTTCGTCCACGAGCTGACCTGGGACGAGATCAAGACGCTGCTTGACAACGCGATCCGCATTAAGCCGCGCCGCCAGATGTCGGTCCAGTTCTCCGGCGGCGAGCCCACGCTGTCGCCTTACTTCCTTCAGGCCATCCGCTACGCCCGCGCGATCGGCTACCACAGCGTTCAGGCCGCCACCAACGGCATCGAATTCGCCAAGAGCCCTGAGTTCTGCCGCCAGGCGGCCGAAGCCGGACTCCGCTACGTTTATCTCCAGTTCGACGGCATCGGCAACGCCGCCAATTCCCACCGCCACGTCGGCAACCTGTTCGACGTCAAGCTGCGCGCCATCGAGAACCTGCATAACGCCGGCGTCGACATCGTCCTCGTCATCACCCTCGTCAACGGCATCAACAACGGCCAGGTGGGCAAGATCATCCAGTTCGCCCTCGACAATCCCAAGAAGATCGCCTTCCTGAGCTTCCAGCCGGTCTCGTTCACCGGCCGCGACGAGGCGGTCACGCCCGAGCGCCGCGCCGCCCAGCGCTACACCCTGTCTCACCTCGCCCACGACGTCAAGAACCAGACCGGCCTCGGCGAGCCCGTCCGCGACTGGTTCCCGATCTCCTTCATCTCCACGTTCAGCGACTGGGCCGACCTGGTCCATGGGCCACAGGCCGATTGGGGCCACCTGAGCTGCGGCTGCCATCCCAACTGCGGCGTCGGCATGGCCGTCATGATCGACAAGGAGACGCGCGAAGCCGTCCCCGTCACCGCCTTCCTCAACGCTGACCGCCTCGCCAGGGATCTGGCCCGCGTCAACGACGCCGCCCGCGGTCGCTTCCTCTCTGTGCTCGGCATGGCCCTCAGCCTGATGCGCAATTACGACCCCTTCATGGCCCCCACCCACTTCAAGCTCACTGACCTGCTGATGAAGTTCGACAAGACCTTCGGCGCCACCGGCCGCGATTACGGCCAGGTGCACGGCGAAACCCGGCTCAAGGACATTCAAAAGCGCCGCTCGGACCGCTGGAACTTCCTCTTCATCGCCGGCATGTGGTTCCAGGACCTGTTCAACTACGACTTCCGCCGCACCGAGCAGTGCATCATCCCGTACGCCACCCAGAAGGGCGAGATCAGCTTCTGCGCCTACAACACCGGCATCGGCTGGCGCAACATCGTCGAGAAGATGCACATGACCGCCACCCTCACCAAGTGGTACAACGAGCGGGGCCGTCACGAAATCTTCGCCGGCAACAAGAATGTGCCGCTGTCCTCCACCGCGCACTCCCTCGTGCTCAACGAGGAGCACGTCCGCGCCGGCGCCCAGGACGACCTCGACCGGCTCGGCATCGCCAAGACCGCCCGCGAGGAGAAGCTCCGCGCCCGCCAACGCGCCAAGAGCCGGCAGCGTCAGCACGATGAAGAGATGGCCAGGCTCTACCGCAAACACGTGCTCAAAGAGCCCGACCCCGAGCCGCTGGTCCAGATCAGCTCGATCCGGCCGGCCGCCAGACCCTCCGAGGTGGAAGAGGAAGTCGGCGCCTTCGGCGACTGAAAAACCAGGGCGAACGCGGGGAGCGGGCGCCGGCGGCAGGCAGGCCGTCGCCTCGTCCGCGAGGTGGCACCACGCGGGGCTGGTAGGGGCGGCGGCTGTCCTGGGCCAACGGCCACGCTGATGAGCTCGCATTCCTGCCGCCTTGCCCCTGCTCGCACAGGCCCCGCGGACCTCTCACCCTGCCTCCGCCCAAAGGCCCAGACCTTCGATGTCCTCGAAGGCCCGGATATTGAGCGTCCATAGGTGCGCCTCGCGGCTCATGGCGCAGGCGGCGATGGCCAGATCGATCTCGCGGCCGCGGGGGCGGCGCACCGAGCCGTACAGCTTCGCGCTCAGGGCCGCCTCCCGCGGCCCAAACGCCACCGGCTCTTCGCTGGGGAACAGGGCCTCCTGAGCGGCAAGGCCCTCCGGCAACCGCGGTCCGCGTAACCACTCATACAGCACCAGCGTGGGAATCAGGATCCGCTCCCCCTTCTCTATCGCACGGCGCAGCGCGGCAGCCGACCGTCTCGGCCCCGTCAGGCTGTCGACGAGCGCCGACGTGTCCAGCAGAATCACGACTCACTCCCGGGGACGGTCCTTCTCCCACCCGAGCGGCGGGCCCTCGCACCGCCTTCAATTCGCGATCCACTTCGCCAACATCTCGCGAGGGAATCCGCGGAACCACTTCGTCAAACGTGCGCAGCAAACGCAGTCTCTCGGCTTCGCTGAGCTGCCCGATTCTCTCATAAAAGTCACGGACCGCCTTCCGGATGACTTCGCTCTCGGGCAGCGCCAGCCGCGCCGAGGTCTCCTGTAAACGCGCCACCGTCGCCTGATCGAGGGTAAAGGTGACTTTGATCATCGCCATATCGCTACCAGATTCCCATACCAAACCCGACCGAGCGCCGCCGCCGGAGAAACTCGCCAATCCCCTGCGAAAACAGCGATTCGTGCAGGAGGCCAGAACGGCCTCGGCGCTCAATCATCCCAACATCGTCACCATTGACGAGATCGGTTCCGCCGGCGGCATGCAATTCGGCAAGCTGCTGAGCGTCGCCATTCAGATCGCCGGCACTGCGCCTGCTCGACCTGGTCCTTGCAGAGCACGTCATTGTCCCGAAGTTCTTCCCGCTCGACGGCGCAAGGAGCTTCACGGAATACAGCCCGCCGGCCGCCGTCGCTCACCGGGGCTGCGTGCCCGGGCCGGTTGCCGCTACGATATGAGTATCTTGGCCCGCCAGGAGGGCTTGGAGTTATGTTGCTGAAAGTCACTCGGAGATCGTTTCTGCTGGGCGCCGCCGGCTCCGCCGCCAGCCGGAAGGCCAGACCGCTGGCCGCGGATCTCACCGGCATCGACTTTTCCTTCATTCAGGTCACCGATACGCACGTATCCAGGAACCGCCTCTTCGATGCCCGGCGCGGCTATGACGTTCCGGCCGATGAGTCGATCCGCCGCACCCGGGAGGCGGTCAAGGCGATTAACGACTGCTCGCTGCCCTACGAGCTCATCGTGCATACCGGAGACGTCGCCCATACCCGCAACACCACCGAGGATTTTGACCTCGCCCGGGAGCTGCATCAGTTCAAGCGTCCTGCCTACTATATTCCGGGCAATCATGACGTGGGCTACAGCGAGACCCACAAGTACCGCCCCGCGTTTGAAGAGCGCTTCGGCAAGGCCAACCAGGCGATCGAGCCCGTCCCCGGGCTCCGGCTGGCGCTGTTCGACAGCCAGCCGCTGGACAACCGCGCCCCCGAGGCCCACCGCGAGGAAGCCTTCCAACATCTGGACCGCATCCTCACCCCGCCGAAACCCACTATCCTGTTCTGCCACGTGATGGGTCTGCAGTCCTTTCACGTGAACCAGCTCTGGCCCGGCTGGCCCGCCGACGTAATGAACCGCTGGACCGACCGCATGAAGCGAGGCGGCGTGTTCGCCGTGCTCGCCGGCCACTTCCACCGCGACGAGCAGCACTTTGTCAACGGCCTGCCGTTCTATCTCGCCGGACCGGTCATCAACATGTGGGGCCGCCAGAGCTGCTTCCGCCACTGGAGGCTCGCCAAGGGCCTGCTAACCTACCGCACCATCTATCTGGAGATCTAAGCGAGCGACGCTCCAACAGTGGTCCGTGAGCTGGGCGAATTGCGCCCCCTCTGGCGGCTACTCGACCACCGGGCGGTCTCCGCACTGCCGTGGCCCCCTCCCCGGCCCGGCAGTCACCGTCCTCGTTTAAATCGTAGGTGTCCTGTTATCAATCTGTTAGAGCACACTCAACCCCGTCAACCCTCGCGCCGGATGCGATAATCGAACTGCACTGCGCCCGCCCACGGAGCTTCAACCCGCCGAAACTCCGGTTTCGCAGATCCGAAATAAGGTTCCCGTGCGTTCCGCCCCCGGAGATTGGGTTCGTATCGCAAAATTCGAGGCTCTCGGTTTTTCGCTGTATGCAATTAAGGGTTCCGGTGCGTTCCGGGCGGGATCGTCCCGTCGGGCGGCGACTCAGATCTGCCGTTTTATCAATGAGATGCCACGCCCATTGCCCTTCAGACCGCCCGCAACAACGAACGCCCGATCATCTCGGCCGGCTTGTCGAGGCCGAAATAATCCAGGATCGTCACCGGCAGATCAACAATGTTTGGCTCTGCGCCCTGTACTGGCACGCTGGCCAACAACGCCCCCGGCACCAAATCCTTCGCCATCGAGTGGTCGCCGCTCCAGGCGTAAGGGTTGACGTCGAGGATCACCCCGCCGGTCTCGCCCAGCACCGAAGCCGAAGAACACCGGTAACCCGGCGTGTAGCCCACCAGCAGGTCCGGCATCTCGTAGGTGAAGCCCCCAGAGTAAACCTCCTCGCGGCGGTAGACCTTTGCCACGGGCCGCATTCCGGTCTCCGGATCCCGGATCGCTTCCAGCTCTCGCGCCAGCCGCTCCGCCAGCTCCTCACGCTGCGCCGGACCGATGAAGCCCGCTCCCTCCCGACCCTCCTGGTTGATGTAAAGGCCGTTGAAGCCGATGCCGTACGCCGCCGTATGGGCCCAGTCGATATCGAGAATCGAGGTCTTCTCCTTCCTGGCCGCCTCAGCGTTCAGCGCCAGGTAGCCCTGTTCGAGCAGCCATGTGTTGAGATGAAACTGCCGCCCGAATTGCGCGAAACCATGGTCGGAGCAGATCAGCAGCAGCGTGTCATCGTCCACCGCGGGCAACACCCGGCCCACCAACCGGTCCATCTCCTCGTACAAATGAGGCAGATAGTCCGCGTATCGGACGTCGCTTGCCTGGTGCATGGGGTGCGTCTTGTCCATGTTCCGCCAGAGCATATGAGCGTCCTGGTCGGTGCTCGAAACATAGAAGAAGAACAGACCGGACCGGAACCGCGACCACTCGTATTCAAACAGCGCCAGCCGTTCCTTCAGGATCAGCTCCGCCTGTTTGACGTAGCCTTCATCACTCAGGATGTGGTAGTCGAACGCCTTGGTGTCGCACGGCAGGCCCTTGGTCCAGAACGGTCCGATCGCCCGCGCCAGCTCCGCGCCCATTTCCCGCGGGTGTGTCACCGGCATGGCCTGATCGGCCGGGTCGATGTTGATCGGCGTCACGTAAAGCCGCAGGTGCGGGTGGGCCTCCTTGAGATAGAACCGCGCGATGCCGGAGACACTGCCGAACACCGGCAGCATCTGGAAGCGAAGCCGCACCCACTCGCTGTACTCGCCCTTGCCCAACACGATCCGCTCTCCGGCTATGTCGATGCGCACGACTTCAGCCGACGGATCCACGTGAACCGTGAACGGAACGCTGGTGTGGTTGGCCAGCGGGTTGCCCGAGTCCGCTTGGGGCTTTCGCAGCGCGTTCACCGGCCCGTAAAGCCGCGCCTGGGCGCAGTGCTCCCTCACGTCCACATACAGCACCCGGCCGCCGCTGACATCGTCATACTTCTCCGACCGGTCCGAGGTGAAGTAATGGAACATCCCGAACGAGTCAATCAGGTCCGGCGTACCCATGCCGCTGACGGCCCGCGTCGCCGTCTCCTCGACCGGGAAATTCGTCGGGATCTTGATCACCGTGGCCGGAATCCCCTGCTCGGTCAGATAGGCCCAGAACGGCTTCCCGTAGCGGCGGTTGACGACCTTGCCCGACGACAGCGGAATCCGGTAGTCGCCCAGCGACAGTGCGCGCCCGGCCTCCTGCGCTTCCCAGATCGAGAAAAACGGCATGTAGGTTTCCGGATCGCGGACGATGAAATCGGCGATGCCGTGCCCGCCGGGACTCAGGCCCGTGATGAAGCTCGACCAGGCCACCGGGCTCAGCGCGGGCATCGTCGTTCCCAGCCGCGCAAAGCTGCCCATCGCCGCCAGCCTCTTGAAGTTCGGGGCCCGGCCCGCATCGATCAGCGCCTGCACCATCTTCGGGTCCAGACCGTCCAACCCCAGCACCACCACTTTCTTCTCAGTGGTCGGCCGCTTCGGCCCGCAGGAGATGAACGGGAAGCCGGCGCTGGCCGCGCCGCCCAGGGCGCGCAGGAAGTCCCGCCGCACGACGCCAGGCGCCGTCATCCTCCGTTTTGGTTCGCTAGTCCTCATTCGCCATGGGCAGGGGGAGGGTTTCTTCCCATCCTACCGGACGGCCGCGGCCCGCTCGACCGCGCGCATCAGCCGCAGCGTGTTTCCGCCCGCGATCTTGCCGATGTCTTCGTTCGAATAGCCCCGCGTCCGCAGCGCCTCGATCAGGTTCGGAAACTTCGAAACGTCTTCCAATCCCGTGGGAACGCATTCGATGCCGTCGAAGTCGCTTCCCAAACCAACCGCCTCGACGCCGGCGATCTTCACGACGTGGTCGATATGCGCCACCACGTCGTCCACCGAGGCCGGCGGCGTGACTTTGCTCCTTTCATAGTCCAGCGTCGGGTTGAACGCCGCCGATTTCGGCGAGACGAACTCACAGCCGAAATTGATGTGAATCACGCCTCCCTTTTTCGCCATCGCCTGGATCATGGCGTCGGTCATGTTGCGGGGGATGTCGGCGATCGCGCGGCAAGAGGAGTGCGACGCCATCACCGGCGCCGAACTCACCTCGATGACATCCCAAAACGTCTCGTCGGATACATGGGACACGTCGACCATCATCCCCAGCCGGTTCATCTCCCGCACCACCTCGCGGCCGAGATCGCTCAGTCCTCCATGGTGGCGCACCCCGGACTTGCTCGCATCTCCCGACGAGTCCCCCAGGCCGTTCGTGAAACTGTGGGTCAGCGTCATGTAGCGGACGCCCAGCGCGTGATAAGCGCGCAGCAGGCGGAGGCTCTTCTCGATGGCGTGGCCGCCTTCGATGCCGATCAGCGCCGCGATCTTGCCCTCGCGGTGCGCCCGCTCGATGTCGTCCGCGCTCACCGCCAGCAGAAAGTCGTCCGGGTAGCGCTCGACGATGTCGTGGCGAATGGTGTCGATCATCTCCAGGACCCTGTGCGCCGACTGGCCACGCTCCTCAAACTGCCTCGAGACGTAGGCCGAGAAAAACACCGCCCCGAGGTTGCCCTCACGCAGCCGGGGCAGGTCCGTATGACCCTGCGCCCGGCGGACTCCGATGTCCAGACCTTTCACCGTCTGGCTCGTCACGTCGTTGTGCAAGTCGATCAGGATGGCCGGGGCGGGGGCTTGCGCCGGATCGCCGGGCGCTTCTCTGGACTGCCGAGCGCACCCGGTTACCGTCAACAAGGCCGGAAGACACGCGAAGAGCACTCGGATGGCTGCTTGCGGAATGCTCAAGTTCCCAGTGTAGAACGGGACCAGCTTCCCACGCGCGTCGTAAGGTCCTCTGCTATACTTCATTAGTAGGTAGGGGAGTCGGCTCGTCGCGGCCGCGGAACCGTATGAACCGCTTTGTCAAGCTCCTAATCGTCGGCACGTCCTCGTGCTTGGTAGTGTTGCTGGCGCTCGGCGCCGTCGTCAAGAGCGAATCGCCGGATCAGGTCTATCGTCATTTCCGGGTGTACACCGATGTCCTGAGCCGGATCAAGAGCGAGTACGTCGAAGAGCCCGACATGAAGGACGTGACCCTCGGCGCCCTCAACGGAATGTTGGAGGCTGTAGATCCGTACGCGAGCTACCTCGACGAGGACCAATATCGCCAGTACCAAGCCAGCCGGCGTGTCGAAAGGGCCGGCGTGGGGCTGGTGCTGTCGCGCAAAGTCGGTTACGTCGGCGTCGTCGACGCCATTCCCGGCTCACCTGCCGACAAGGCCGGCCTGACCACCAACGACATCCTCGAGACGATCGACGGTGTTTCCACGCGAGACATGCCGCTGGCTTTTGCCGAGCTGTTGCTCCAGGGGCAGCCGGGAACTGAGGTGGTGCTGGGGGTGCTCCGCGTCCGCCAGGGGGCCGAGCCGCAGGAAGTGCGGCTGATCCGCGCGCCGCTGACGTACCCGCCCGTCGAGTCCCAGATGCTGCACTCCGGCATCGGGCTCATCAAGGTTCGCAGCCTCGAGGCGGGCAAAAGCGCCGAGATGGCGGGCCACGTCAGGAAACTGGAGCAGCAGGGCGCTACCCGGCTCATTGTCGACCTTCGCCGTGCGGCGATCGGAGAACCGGAGGAAGGCTTCGCGGTGGCCGATCTGTTTCTCGACAGCGGTCTGATGGGCTACCTCCAAGGTCAGAAGTACCCGCGGAAGGATTTCACGGCGAGCCCCGAGACCACCATCAGCCGATCACCGCTGGTGGTGCTGCTCAACCGGGGCTCCGGCCGCGGCGCCGAGATCGCTGCCGCTGCGCTCTTGGAGGCCAAGCGGGCCGAGGTTGTGGGCGAGCGCAGCTACGGCGATGCGGCAGTCCGGCGCCCGGTGCAGATGAGCGATGGCGGCGCGATCATCCTATCCGTCGCCAAGTATTACTCGCCGAGCGGGATCGCCCTCCAGGACAAGGGTGTCACTCCATCGGTCGTCGCTTTGGCCGCAGAGCCGGCGATGGAGCCGACCGAGGAACCCGAGGCGATCGCTCCCGTGCCCGAGCCGCCCCCGGCCGATGACACCATCTTGCAGAAAGGCATCGAGGTGCTGCTGAAGGGCCCGGCTCAGGTGGCCCAGGACGAGCCGGCCGGCCGGTCGAAAGAGTCTCGGAAGCTGATCACGCCGCCGGGCGTTCCTGAAAACCCGAACTGATCGACTGATTCGAAGGTGACAACCGACTATGCCGATTTACGAGTACCGCTGTGACTCCTGTGGATCGCTGATCGAGGTCTTGCAGAAATTTTCCGACGCCCCGCTCACCGAGTGCCGGAGCTGCGGCGGCTCCTTGAAACGCCTCCTCTCGCCCCCCGGCCTCCAGTTCAAGGGGTCGGGTTGGTACATCACCGATTACGCCCGGGCCGGCAAGAAGTCTAACGGCGGCGGGAAAGAATCCTCAGACTCCAAGTCGGATCGCAAGTCCGAAACGAAAGCGGACAAGGCTCCCGCCACGGGTTCCACCTCTGATTAGACGGCCCTGCGTCCGGCTTGGCGCTTCTCGATCCAGACGCTGGCGCCGGACGCCGCAAGGGCCATTGCTAATCCTGCCAGCGCATCCACAACATAGTGATATCGGCAATACACGGTCGCCAGCGTGATGCACACCGCCAGAGCGACCGCCGCCCGGCCCACCCATTTTCGCTCCGGCAGCAGCCTCACCAGGGCGCAGGCAGCCGAGATCGCTCCGGCCACATGCCCGCTGGGGAAGACGCTGGTATGAATGCCTAACTCTCCCAGCATTCGCCCGTTGAGGCGGCGAAAAACGGTTTCATGCGCTGGAAAGTCCTCTCCCGGAAATACGGTCCACGGAGGTTCGGAGGGGAAGTAGGGAAACAGCGCATATACGCTCAGCACCGCGAGCACGAAGTTGAACAGGAACGGCGCCACCACTGCGCGGCGCCGGTAAACGTACAGCACGACGACGGCGAGAACAGCCATCGGATAAACGAAGATGTAGGCGATCTCCAGGATCGCGGGAAGGACCGGTCCGAGCGACTCGATCAGCGCTTTCAAACCCAGCTCGTAAAGCAGAATCCGGTCCCAGACGACCCAGGCCTGCTCGAGCGCCGTGCCCGGGTGCGGCATCGCAAACCACCCCATCTCGCGATACGCCAGCAGCAGCAGCGGCGGGGCGTACCAGTCCCGTATCACGCCCAGGAACTTCCTCTGCCGCAACGACTCCGCCCAGGCCAGCAGCAGGAGCCCGCCCACCACCAAAACGTTGATGCCAACCGTTACTGCGGCGATCGGCCATTTCAGCGGCAGCCACCACGCCAGCACACTCGTGTAGGAGAAGTAACCGATGATGATCCACTCGTAGGAGCGTAACAGGGGTCGGCCCTCAGGCACAGAAGGATTACGATAGCACGCCCGCTCCGGCTTCGGATTGGCGGCGTTGGACGCCGGGTCCGGCACTCAGTGGCGCCTCAGAACCTCGTTCAGCGACCCCTGACGATAACCCTCAAGGTCGATCGTCACGTAGTGAAAGCCTAAGGGCTTGAAAATCCCCGTCAGCCTCCGCGCCATCTCCAGGGTGAGAGCCGCCCCGAGCTCCTCGGGGGCGAACTCCAGCCGGACGAGGTCGCCGTGGAAGCGCACCCGGAACTGGCGGAAGCCCAGCGCCCTGACCGCCTCCTCGCCATCCTCGATCGTTTTGATCCTCTCCGGTGTCACAGCCGTACCATAAGGAATCCGGGAACTCAGACAGGCTGCCGCCGGCCGATCCCAGAACGGCAGGTTCGCCTGGCGCGCCAGTTCCCGAATCTCGGCTTTGCTCAGATCCGCCTCCACCAGCGGCGCCCGGACCTTATGTCGTTTGGCCGCCTCCTGGCCGGGGCGGTAATCTCCCAAATCGTCCTTGTTGACGCCGTAGATGACGTTCGGGATGCCGCGCTCGCGGGAGACCTCCTCCAAGCGGCTGAACAGCTCGTCCTTGCAGTGGAAACAGCGGTCGGAGTCGTTGCGAACGTAGTTCGGGTTGTCGAATTCGTATGTCTTGATGAATTCGTGGCGGAACCCACACAGGCGCGCGTACTCGGCGGCGTCGCGCTTATGGGAAGCCGGAATGGAAGGGGAATCGGCGGTGATGGCGATGGCTTGATCACCCAGAACGCGGCTCGCCGCCCAGGCCAAAAACGCTGAGTCGGTCCCTCCTGAATAGGCCACAATCACGCGGCCGAGTTCCCGGAGAACGGAAAACAGCTTCTGCTCCTTCCGCTTCAGTCGTTCGGGATCGAATGTCCGTCCCGCGGGTCCCAGCGCCACCAATGAGCTCATAGTGAAGATTGTACCGGACTTCTCCCTGGTTTCACTGAAGCGGCAGCAGCGGCTGGCCATTGGTTTGCGCCGGCTTTTCGTCGCCTTCCGGCACGACACAGGCCGCGGCGACCCGGTCGCCCTCGCCCAAACGGACCAGACGAACTCCAGAGGCGCCCCGGCCGCACTTGCGGATTTCGTTGGCTTCGATGCGGATCGCCTTGCCCTCCATGGTCACCAGCATCAGGTCGGTTTCTTCCTTTACCGGCAGCACGCCCAGCACCTGGCCGGTCCGCTTGGTGATCTTCATATTGATCACGCCCTTGCCGCCGCGCCTTGTCAGCCGGTACTTCCCGAGCGGCGTTCGCTTGCCGTAACCGAGCTCGGAGATCGACAAGATCAGGTCGCCCTCCTTGACCACCTCCATTCCGACC
>FWPU01008135.1_pt1 | contig 18266 bp, 7 predicted proteins | sample 2228361 | NCBI WGS metagenome assembly FWPU01 (sample SAMEA103939777, study PRJEB20133) | metagenome
CAGCTTGCGTTCCTTAGCGTTCAGGTCACCGTCCTTTTTCAGGCCGGCGGCAATCAACTTCTTATAGTCTTCCAATTGTTGCTTCATCAACTGCACGGACTCGGCGGTGTACTTGCAGACGGCCTGCAAGACCAGCGTGTCGTCCGGTCGGACGAAGCCCGCCAAGGCGGTCGTCAAGTTGCTATTCGCTTTCAACTGCCGCGCCATCTTCGTATCGGGCAGGACGGTCATTTGCACATCCAGGCCGAGGGTACCGGCCGATCCGTCCAGGTTCATGCCCACCGTGATCGTATCGAGTTCGTTGAGGGCGTCTTGCACCTGTGCCAGCGACTGCATCGCCATCCGCTTTTGCAGTTCGAACTCCTCCGGCGTCTGTCCAGGCTCCGGTTGCATGCCCTGCTGCATTCCCTGCTGAATCAGGGCCAGGCCGAGCTGCCGGTACATCGGGGGGATGCTCTGGATGTTGACCTTGACGGCCAGATCGTAGCTGCCGGCCAACTCTTGCAATACGGCGGGATCGGCCGGGACCGCCGCCAACGACTCTTTACTCATGCCCAACACGACCCAACCATTCCTCTCGACCGCAAACAAAGTCTGCTGCGGCCCTTGAACGGCGTAGACGTCACCCTGTTTCTCGGCCGTGATGCCGAACTGCGCGAGCAGCTTCAAAAGATCGTCGAGCTTGGTGACGGGGACCATGCCGAAAACGTGGAAGTCCATGCCGTCGGTTTGGACGATGACGCCGGCCGGCCGCTTGGCGTCCAGACCGGGAATGCCGTCGCCGCCGCCGGTCTGGGCGGCGATCATCGCCTTCATCATCTCGCCCAGTTGCGGATTGCCCGCCAGTTGCCCGACGTACTCCGCATCCTCCATGAACCGATCCACGCCGCCGATCGCCACGGCGCCCACCGTTTGCACGGCGGTATTCTGGGCCGCGGCAATACCGGGCAGACCCAACAGCGCAATCGCGCCGCAGACTGCGGCCGCACCAAACATAGCCTTCAATCGAGACATTGCGGTTTCCTTTCTACATCCATTTCACAAAAAGCTACGGCCGCATACCCGTCAGGGCAACATCGATACACTCTCCGATTCAACGTCTACACCTTCTCGCGCCGGACGGTTACCGGAAATTTTTCCCAAATTGCGAGCCGGCAAATTCGCGTGCAATTCCCCCGATCCTTCCGGCGGTCGCCCTATATCCGGCACGCAACGGGGCAGACCCGCACGCCCGGTGCAGGCGGATATCATTCCTTCGAAAAAAACACGGCAATATTGCCCTCGCCGAACGGAAAAACCGCGTGCCGGTCCGGACACCCTTGGATTATACGAAGTCTAGCTCGCCGGGACGACCAAGGGCGTCGGCTACTCAGGCGGCAATCGATCACGGTGATGCGCGGCTTGCCCCTCACTTTCCGTCGTCGATGTCGGCCTGCCTCAGGGGCGGCAGTTCGGCGGAGGCATCATCGAGAACCAACAACCAATCGTGGCCCCTTCCCTTGCCGGGGGCGGCAAACGACATCGCTCTTTCCCATTTGCGCGTGCCGATGGAGCGCACTTGCCCGTTACGAGGATCAAACCACCAGCCGCGGATTTCGCCGCCGGCCGGTTCCCACCGCACCGCTACGTTTCCGCCGGTCGGCAAGTAAACTAGGGCAAAGGAACCGTCCGAGGCACGAGCCGCACGGCGATGGTCGGCGCCCTCCCCTTCGTCGCCGTGAATCAGCGACGGGTCGGGGACGAGTTTGTAATACGGTCGTTGCATGAGAAGGAAACGCATCAGCCCCATTTGTCGGCTGCCGGGGTGACGCAAGGCTTCCTTCCACGGTGTGCGGGCATGCGAAATCGGCTTGCGCGGCGGTTCGAACATTTGCCAAATGTTATGATCCCCGTACGTGTGCCCGCATGCCCCGCTCAGCATGGACCAATAGGCCGCCTGCCGCACGTCCCAATCGTCGAACCAACCTGCGTCCGCTTTCCAATTCACGGGATGATCCTCGTACCGAGGCTCACCGTCGAGTACGGGCTTGACCGGCTGGAGGTCGCGCAGGGTCAAGGTGGTGCGATAGTTCGGCAGATTGGGAGCGGAATGCCCGGACTGGAACATATTGAAATCCAGCCAATCGTCCGCATGAAACCACTGCGCGGAATGCGACCCTCCCTGCGGGTGGTACGTCAGCAAATGCCGCCCGCCGTCGCCCTCCTTCAGACCCTCGGCCATCGCCCGGATCACGGCCAAGTGGCGCGGATTCTCCGGGTTGCGATCTCCGCCCAGAATCCAGATGATGGGCTTGTCCCGGTATCGGGAACCGAGCCATCGTCCGTACGTGCGGGCATTTTCCGGCGTGAAGATTTCCGGGCCGACTCCCCATTTCTTATTCCACTTGTCGCCCCATGTCGGCAACATTCCGATGAACAATCCCAATTCCTCCGCCCGGCGGACAATCCAATCGACGTGGTCCCAGTAATCGTTTTCCGGGCCTTCTTTCACGGCGGGACGAGTCGGATCATCGTCCACCAGCGGCTTATGTCCGTAGGCATTCGGCGTGTGCAGACCGTCCAATTCGGCCAGCGCCACGGCCTGTATCACCGTGAAGCCTTTCCGCGCACGGTCGCCGAGGTACAGATCGGCCTCTTCGCGGTTCAAACGATGGAAGAGTTCCCAGGCCGTATCGCCCAGGTAGAAAAATGGTCGCCCCTCCGCGGTGACGATGTATCGGCCGTCCGGGCTGACTTTCAGCTCCGGCGATCCGTTGGCCGCAAGGGCGGCGGGCATGGCCGCAAGCGCCGCGAGCAGGGCGACCAAGGCAATCGCATGCCGCCGTCCCCGCTGTCGCGTCCTATTGTGGTTGCAGATACTCCACCCGCCATCCCGGAACTTCACCATGTCAGCCTCCCAATCCCCAATACCCTCGGCACGCCTTGGCATTTTTCCCGCCGGTGCGCCGCAGCCTCTTCTACCCCTATCCCCCAGCAAAAACAATTTTGAAGCAATTCTCGCGACAAACAGTTTCGTGAAGAAGCGGAGTTTTGCGGAGGAACGCATCCTCTTGCGGCCGAATTGCCCGGAACCGAACAGGCCTCGCCGCATGTAGGTGCACGAACATCCGCAAACACGGTACGATTATACCCGAGGGCAGCCCCTGAACAACGCCGCCCCCAACCAAGCGGAACTCGTGATCTTGCAAAAGCGCACTATCTAAAGGGAGCTGAGCGATGAGCCGCCCCAATACGGCTGACCGACGTCAACGGATCTTCCTGTGCCTCTTGTGGCTCATTTCGCTTGCGCTCATGCCGCGGCGGATTGCGGCCCAAGACGTTCCGGCTCCGCCGCATGACTCCCCGGATTTGGCCGCCTATCGCGAGCGATGGCAGGCCCCCGAAGTGCAGAGCCGTATCGCGGAGAACATCGAGCGGTATCGGAAGGAGAACGTTTCCTGCCGGGTGCTCGGAGACGACGGCAAGCCGCTGCCGAACGTCGAGGTCGAAGTTCGGCAAGAGTCCCACGCCTTTCTATTCGGCTGCAATGCCTTCGTTCTCGGGCAACTGGATTCGCCCGAGAAAAACCGCAAGTACGAAGACGCCTTCGTGCATATCTTCAATTTCGCCACCGTTCCGTTCTATTGGGGAGGTGTGGAGCCGGTCGAGGGCGAGTTGCGTTACGCGGAGGGGAGCCGCGACATTTGGCGCCGTCCCCCGCCCGATCGGTATATCCCCTGGGCGGAAAGGCACGGTTTGACTCTGAAGGGTCACCCGTTGCTTTGGCACGCCTACAATCCGCCGTGGCTTCCCAAGGACGCGGAGAAGTTGAAGACGCTGTACCAGGAGCGTTTTCGCCAAATCGCGGCGCGTTACCGCGACCATATTCCCATCTGGGACGTCGTCAACGAATCCCTGGTCTGCCCGCCTGCCTATCCGCTATACGATCCGGACCGATCGTACGTGGCCTGGGCGTTCCACCAAGTCGCCGAGCTGTTTCCCCAGGAAACGATCCTGATGATCAACGAGGTTACGTCGTTCAATTTCCCGCCGGCCTCCCGCAAGTACGAGGAGCAAATTGCCGGGCTGCTGACGGCGGGAGTGCCGGTCCGCGGCATCGGCCTGCAATTTCACTACTTTCGCCGCTCGGCCTTGGACGCCTATTTGAAAAGCCCCCATTGCGATCCGCGCGTGCTGCTGGAGGTTTACGAGCAACTGTCACGATTCGACCTGCCGCTGTACATCACCGAGATCACCATTCCCTCGGCGGGAGAGGGGGGCGAGGCGTTGCAAGCCGAGGTCGTCCGCGACCACTATCGTCTATGGTTCAGCGTCCCCAAGATGGCCGGCATCACCTGGTGGAACCTGGGCGACGACACGGCGGTGCAAGGCGAGAATGAGGCCCGGGGAGGCCTCCTGGACGAGAACCTCGACCCCAAGCCCGCCTACCGCGAGCTGGAACGCCTGATCCGCACGGAATGGCAAACTCACGTGCGAACCAAGACCGACGAGAAGGGTCGGGCGGAGTTCCGCGGCTTTGCCGGGAAATACACGATCCGGGTCCTTGCCGGAGGAACCGCCGTTTCCGCCGTCATCGACGTCCGACCCGCTTACTCGAATCGATACACGATCACCCTGCCGCCGCATGCTGATGCATGGGCGGCCGTCGAACAGGAAGCGCCGACCAACTGAATCGGGGGTTGCACCGCCGCTGAGGAATCTCGATCGGCTTTGACGGCCTTCCGCGGAATAAGGTACCTTTTCTTATCCCGTTTGTCGCACGAGGGCCGGGCCGGACTCGGTTTCGCCGCACAGCAATCGGGCCGCGGCCTCACGTGCCGACGTGCGCTGCAATCCGTCCCGAGGGAAGGGCCTGTCGAGAAGAGCCATGGAAATCGTCCTCTTCGAAGATTCGCTGGTAACGCAACTGTATCCGATCACCGTGGGGCGTCCGGCTTTCGGCGTGACGGTCGGGGCTTACCGTTTCGTGGACTTGGCGCGGCGGCTGGGAGGATGCTTGTCCGCCCTGGTACGGCCGCACCTGGCCGAGATCACAAAGCTCGATTACGATTTGCCCCAAGCCGACCTCTCCGCGGACTCCATCTTGTTTCTCAACGCGCGGGCCGTCCCCTCCGTTTCCGCCCTGCGGCAGTTGGAGCAACGCGTGCGGACGGGCGCTTCCGGGGTGGTCACGTGGGAAGGTCAGGTCGTGGCCGCCAAGATCGACCGTTCCACCGCGGCCGACATCCCCCTGCCTTCCTTGGCCTCGCTCACGGGTGCCCCGCCCGCCGATTGGAAGCGATTGGCCGAATCCCTGGCCCTGCCGGACTGGGATATCGCGTGGCCGCTCCTGGAATACCCCCACCATGTCGTTCAGTACCACATGGAAATGATCACCGAGCACTTGCACGACCGCATCGCCGGCGGCGGTTATCGGCAGTTGGAGGACGGCCTTTTCGCGGGAGAAAACGTCTGCATCGGCAAGTACGGCACGGTGGACGCCTCGCAAGGCCCCATCGTCATCGAATCCGGCGCCGTCATCGGGCCGTACTGCCTGCTCCGCGGGCCGGTCCACATTGGAGCCAACGCCAAGATCATCGAATACGCGGCGTTGAAGGACAAGGTTACCGTCGGCCACACTACCAAAATCGGCGGCGAAATCGAAGCCGCCGTCATCGAGCCGTACTCCAACAAGCAACACCACGGCTTTATCGGACACAGCTATTTGGGAAGCTGGGTGAATCTCGGCGCGGGCAGTTGCAACAGCGACCTGAAAAACACCTACGGCCGCGTGAGCATGGAATACGACGGCAAGCGCGTCGCCACGGGCATGCAATTCCTCGGCTGCATCATCGGCGACTATTCCAAGACGGCGGTCAATACGGCCGTGTTCACCGGCAAGGTGATCGGCGTTTGCTGCATGGTGTACGGATTCGTCACCACGAATGTGCCCAGTTTCACGAATTACGCCCGGGTCTTCGGCCAAATCAGCGAGGTTCCCGTGGACGTGGCGGCCGCCGGACAGCAGCGGATGTTCCTGCGCCGCAACGTCACTCAACGTCCGTGCGACGTGCAATTGATTCGCGACATGTACGAACTGACCCGCCACGAGCGCCGTTTGGGCAGCGAACCGTTGGTTCTCTGAAGGCGCCGGGAGGCAGCGTGCCGGCAGGTCGCCGGCTGTGCACGCTGTGCCGCTCGCGCCGCTTCGTCTATAATGCCGGTCTGCTCCGGTGACTGTCTTGCGGTCCCGTCTTGGATTTGCATTATTCGTAGCCTTGGGACAATGCCGCCGATGATGACCTTGGCCGCCCCGCCGTGCGCTGCTTTTCGGCCCGCCGCTTCTTTCGGATCGACCGTGCGTCCGCGCGTTGGCGCGCGTGCCGTCGCAAAGCTTTTCGCGATCGTCGTGATACCGGCGGTCTTGTGCTTGTTCGTTACGACGCACGCGGCGTCGGCCGCATCGCCGCAGGTCGATTTGCCGGAGAAGACCGCCTTGGACGATTACGTGGCCAAGCCGGACGCGGCTTACGCTTGGCGGGTGGTCGGGACGCAAAAAGTGCCGGGCGGCACGGTCTTCACCTTGGAGATGACTTCGCAGACATGGCGTACGGCCGACGAAGTGAGTCGGCCCGTCTGGACGCATTGGCTGCTCGTCGCCAAACCCGACGTGGTTCGATATTCCACGGCCTTCCTGATGATCGGCGGGGGACGCAACGGTAGTTCACCGCCCGACGCGGCCAACAGTCCCATCGTGGCCGTGGCCGCCGCTACGGGAACCGTCACCGCCGAATTGCGCATGGTCCCCAACCAGCCGATGATCTTTTTCAATGACGGTAAGGAACGATTCGAGGACGACCTGGTCGCCTACACCTGGACCAAGGCGTTGGAGACGGGCGACCTCACTTGGTGTGCCCGCTTTCCCATGGTCAAGTCCGCCGTGCGGGCGATGGACACGGTCCAGGCCCTGCTCCGCTCCGAGCAAGGCGGCGGCGTCGAGGTCCGCGATTTCGTCGTGGCGGGCGGCTCGAAGCGGGGCTGGACCACCTGGCTGACCGCGGCCGTGGACCCCCGCGTCAAGGCCGCCATTCCCCTGGTCATCGACGTTCTCAATTGCGAGCCTTCTCTGCGGCACCATTACGCCGCGTACGGTTTTTGGGCACCCGCCGTCCACGACTACGTCGAGCACCGGATCCTTCAGCGATTGGGGGATCCCAAGGTGACCGAATTCTTGAAGGTGGAAGACCCCTATTTCTACCGCCACCGAGTGAAGATGCCCAAGTACGTCGTCAATGCCGCGGGCGATCAGTTCTTCCCGCCCGATTCGTCCCAGTTCTATTTCGACGACTTGGAGGGAGAGAAATACCTTCGAGTCATTCCGAATACCGACCACGGTCTAAAAAACAGCGACGCGCTGCCGTCGCTCATCGGCTTTTACCGCCTGATCTTGGACGACGCCCCACGACCGCGATTCTCGTGGCGATTCCAAGGCGAGGAGACCGTGGAATTGGAATGTACGGATCGGCCGGGGAAGGTGCTGCTGTGGCAGGCCACCAATCCCGATGCGCGCGATTTCCGCTTGATGACCATCGGTCCCGCGTTCACGTCGCAGCCGCTGGAGTTGCACGACGGCCGGTGCGTGGCGACCGTGCCCCGCCCCGAAAAGGGCTGGACGGTCTATTTCGTGGAACTGACGTATCCGGGCAAGGACGGCTTCTACTTCAAGGTCACCACGCCGCCGCGCGTCGTGCCGGACACGCTCCCCTTTGCCGATGCGATCCTGCCGGGCACGAACCGCCGCGCCGTGGAGTGAGCGATCTGGACGCTCCGCCACCGATCAGGCACGGCCCGGCGCGAGAACGTCGCATAGTTCCCGGCACTCCGCAGGCTCCGGCCGGCACGGCATGTTCAGCCGTGGAGGAAACCTGCGGTTGCGGCGTATCCGCTTGGTGAGGTGAATCATGTCGCTCCTGCCCCTGCGTATTCCGGCTCTCCTCGTGGCGATGCTGGCGGGTTCCGCGATCCATACCTTGGGGTCTTGGGCAACGGCCGGTGAGCCCGTCCCCATGATCCACGTCACGGACTTATATCGCCCCCATAACGACCCCGACGACCATTGGGATTTGGCCTGCGTCTATGCCTTGGCATTTCAATCACGTGCGGAATTGCTGGGCGTCCTGATCGACTATCCGCTGCCGGGAGCGGCCCACGATCCCGACATATCGGCCGTAGCCCAAATGAATTATGTGACGGGCAAGGCCGTGCCGGTCATGGTCGGATCGCCGCGGGGGCATGAGACGCCGGCCGCGGAAACGCCGGCGAGCCAGGCCGATCTCCGAGGCGTCCGCGCCCTCCTGGACTGGATGCGTCGCTCGGCCCGGCCGGTGGTCATCAATATCCTCGGGTCTTGTCGCGACGTGGCGATCGCCGGTCGATTGGAACCGCAATTGTTCGCGGAAAAGTGCCGCGGAATCTACCTGAATGCGGGCAGCGGAACCCGGGATCCGCGGAAGGCCGCCGTCCTCGAGTGGAACGTGCACCTCGATCCGGCGGCCTACAGCGCCATCTTCCATCTTCCCTGCCCCATCTACTGGATGCCCTGCTTTGAAGAGGTCCCGGCCGGACCGGGGGAACCTTTCAGGGTGGCCGAATTCGGCACGTTCTATCGGTTTCGGCAAGGTGAGATCTTGGGGGATGTCTCGCCCGCCGTGCGGAACTTCTTCCTCCACATGTTCCTTCACGGCGGCCTCCTCCGCGACGACAAGGGAGCGCCTTTCGTCCCGCAAACCGACTGGCTGCGATCCCTGACGTCTCAACCCGATCCCGATCTCGCCGCCCGAGTCGCCGCGATGGATCGCAACATGTGGTGCACGGCCGGATTTTTCCACGCGGCCGGTCTCACGGTAACCCAAGACGGCGCGATCGTTCCCCAGCACGAAGCCTCCGAACCGGTTTTCACATTCGATCGCGTCACGGTGTCCTGCACCGAACAGGGCGTGACGCAGTGGGACTACGCTGAAGAGACGGCCGGGCAATCGCCTCGATACATCTTCCACGTGCGTCATCCGTCGCGTTATCCGGCCGCCATGACGGCCGCCATGCGATCGCTGCTCCGCACTTTGCCCTGAGCGCGGCCGCCCGTCATATCTGCTCCCGTTCCGGCCCGCCGCAGACGCCGCCATCACCCGCGGCCTGCCGAACCGGAAGCCGCAACCCGCCGGCCGGCACCACGCCGCCTCGCACGACGTTTGCGGTCGCTCAGAATACCAAGTCCACGGCGGCCCAAAGGCTGGGGTCGGAAGCGTAAGGCAACGGCTCGCCCGAAGAGAAAACGCGCGTCCCTAGATCCGGGTCGTACACCACGTACTGCAATCCGATCCGAGAAAACTCCTGAGGCTCGTACCCGGTCAGCGCCGTTCGCGAGACGAATGCCTCCAGCGACCAACCATCGTCGAGGGGCTTGGCGACGGCCTCCAAAGCATCCGCCGGGACCGCGTGCGGCATGGCCTTGGCGTTGGGCACGGGCACCCACGATACCGTGGGAGCCAATCGCCCGGAGGCCACGCGACGCATGCGGAAGTCGAAGCGGTGGCAAAATCGGCCGGCCCGGTGTACGTTGCGGACGTCTCGTGTGTCGATATAGAGCTGGACCGAAGGACCGTCGGACGAACCGGATCGAACCGGAGAGGTCGCAGTCGCCCGCCCGCGCCGAAGCTCGAAAGCGAACGCCAAACCCTCGTCGCTCCAAGCCGCGCGGACGTCCAATCCGGATGGGGAATGGTCCACACTCGGCAAATCAGGCAGACGATAGCTCTCATCCAGTCCGGCGCCGGACGACGTCCACAGGGGAGACTTCCGCCGGCAATAGACGGTGAAGCGAAACAATTGCCTTGCCGGCAGGTGGAGTTCCGCGATCGCTCTCCGCAAGTCATCCGTCATGGAATCACTCGATTGTCTTGATGCCGAATCGCCTTTTCCGAGGGTCCTTCGACGCGCTGCGTCATGCCGTTCGGAAATGCAGTCCGAGGATCAGGCATGGCAAGATCCGCTAAGGGGACGATCAGGCCCGACATCTCATTCGTCCTCGAACGGTAGTGTGGACTGCCGAACGGGAGCGGCAAGCCAGTCCCTCGCCGTCGCTATGGCTTCCCGCAAAAAGGCCGCCACTTCCGGGTCGGACAGTTGCGCCTTATTCGTAAAGATTACCCGCACAAGATCTTCCATTCGATGCCGAGCACGCAATTCCGTGTCGAAAGGGAGGGCCGTCAATCGCCCCTGCGTGAAATGCGATTTGGGTGCGCGAAACACCAGATCGAGCGATTCCGATCGCTTCGTGAACAGGTGGCCGAAGATCGGGCCCGATTCACCGAAGCGGAAGGGGATCGACAGCCGATTCCCCGGGATGGGCACCAGGCTGGAATCCAGTCCCAATAGGAGGTTCAACACGCCTTCCACCAAGCCGATGTCCCATTGGAGGCGTCTGCGGTTGACGAAGCCTCGGGGAGAGGTATGCCAAGCCAACCCGAGCTTTCCCCAAGGACGCAAGGCGTCGCCGAGCGATCCATCGCCGCCGTCACCGATGCGGAAATAGCCCTCGATCGCCTGCTCCAAGAACTGCCGGAACTCGGGCCGATCGACCTCGCTCCAAGACAGGATCCCCAGTTCGACCTCTTGACGGGGTCGCATCAAGGTGACCTTGGTGCGGTTCTCGGTGCCGTACACCGGGATATCGGGGATGAGGTTGAACGGCTTGAGGTCCAAACGGGCCGTCAGTTCCTGTCGCCGGAAGGTGTTCGCAGCCACGCGGAACTTGAGTTTCAGCAGCCATTCCTCGGCGGTAATGGCGTGGAGAAACCAACCGCGAGAAACATCGGGACCGATGATTTCCACGACGCTGCGGTGATTCCAATTGACCGGGGCGAAGCGGCCCGTCGCTTCGATCCATTCCACCACGGCTTCGAGGATGCGACCTTCCCAACGGCGCGGTCTACCGTTGCGGGCGATTCCGCCGTGGATATGCCACCGCGGACCGTCCACCTCCCACGGGGCTTTGGCGGATCGGCCGACCTCCTCGATCTCCATATCATCCGGGTTGCTCTGCATTTCCGCCTGGGGATCGAACCTCGCGCGCTCTTCGTAGGGACCGGCCGCCAGGACCGGTTCCAAGACCTCCGCCGTATAGGAACGGAAGGGCGGCCCTGCCGTGCCCGCTTTCTTGCGGCCGTTGCGTCCCGCTCTCTCCCGCCGAGCCTGTTCGTGGCGGACCACGTCCTCGGGGGTCCCCACAGCCACGACGTACCCGCCCTCGTCGCCGGCCTCCGGTCCCAGATCGATGATCCAATCGGCCGTCTTGACGACGTCCAGGTTATGCTCGATGACCACCACGGTGTTGCCGAGGTCCGCCAACCTTTGCAACACGTTCAGCAAGCAGCGAACGTCCTCGAAGTGCAAGCCGGTGGTCGGTTCATCGAGCAAATAGAGCGTGCGTCCGGTGTCGGGCCGGGCCAGTTCGGCGGCCAATTTGACCCGTTGGGCCTCTCCGCCCGACAGCGTGTTCGCCGGTTGCCCGAGCTGCAAATATCCCAGCCCCACATCGCAAAGCAGTTGCAAGATGCGGCGAATGCGAGGGATGTTGAAAAACAGCTTCAGGGCATCGGCACACGGGAGATCGAGTACGTCGGCGATCGACATGCCGCGATACCGCACGGCCAGCGTCTCGGCGTCGAGCGCCGGGTCGAATACGATGCGGCGCACCGAGAAGTGCATCTCCACGCGAATCTTGCCGGCGCCCTCGCATTTCTCGCATCGCCCGCCCGGTACGTTGAAGCTGAAACGCCGGGGCGAAAAACCGCGGAGCCGGGCCTCCGGCAGCCGGGCGAAGAGTTCCCGAATCAGATCGAAAACGCCGGTGAACGTGGCCGGCGTGGAAGTCGGCGTCTGCCCCAACGGCTGCTGATCCACGCGAATGACCTTATTGATCGCCCGCACGCCGTGAATCGAATCGTGAGCGCCGGGCGCCGTCTGCGCCCCGTGCAGCCGGCGCGCCAGGGCATGGTACAGGATATCTTCCACCAGCGAACTCTTGCCGCTGCCGCTGACGCCCGTGATGACCGTCAACGTGCCCAACGGTATTCCCACGTGAATCCGTTTGAGATTGTTTTCCCGCGCGCCGACCACTTCCAACCAACCGCCCCCCGGCGGCTGTAGCGCCGCCCACGGGCACGATTTCCTGACGCCGCCGCTCGTCCAATCCTGGACCGGATCAGGGAGCACATCCTCCAGACGAGGCATCCGGCGATTGCTGGGGATGGGGACGGCCTTCCTGCCGCCGAGATAGGGTCCGGTCACGGATCGCGGGGATTCGGCCACGCTCCGAGGCCGCCCCTGGGCGACGATGTCGCCGCCGTCACGACCGGCCCCCGGCCCGAAATCGAGCAGATGATCCGCCGCCGCAATGACTTCGCGATCGTGCTCCACGACCAGCAGCGTGTTGCCCATGTCGCGCAGCTTCTTCAGGGCCGACAGCAAGCGGCCGTTGTCGCGCGGATGCAGGCCGATCGTCGGTTCATCCAGAACGTAGAGCACGCCGCAAAGTCCGCTGCCCGCCTGCGCCGCCAAGCGGATTCGTTGCGATTCTCCGCCCGAGAGCGTCGGGGCCGGGCGTTGCAGCGTCAAATAGTCCAATCCCACATCCACCAAGAATTGCACGCGTGAGCGGATTTCCTTCACGATTTCGCCGGCGACCTGCCGCTCTCGGGCATCGAGCCGCCAGCCCGCAACCTCCGCCAGGAGCCGCCCCAAGGGAAGACGGCACCAGCCGTCGATCGTCCGGCCGCGAAATTGGACGGCCGCCGCATCCTCGCGCAGGCGGCTCCCGCCGCACACCGCACACTCCATTTCGCCCGTGAACGCATCCAGCTTGCGCCGCAATTGCGGGCTGCCTCGCGTCAGTTCGTCGAACGCCGGCACGATCCCCAGGAATTGAAAGCGCAAGATCTCCGGATCGCGTTCGTCCTCGCTCTCGGCCGCGGCGGGACCGTTCACGTCCGAGCGACGCACGGTGAACCAGCGCATGCCCGTCCCGCGGTAGAGCACTCGGCGGTGGTCGCTCGAAAGCTCCGCGAAGGGGATATCCACCGGAACGCCGGTTTCGCGCCCAAGCACGGTCCAAGCCGCGCGGAGCAACGGCGGCGGGACGGCGGGACCGAAAAGCAAGGCGCCGTCCAGCAGACTGAGGCGGGCGTCCCGGATGAAAAGCTGGGGATCGGTGCCGGATTGCACGCCAAGTCCTTCGCAGGCCGGACACCAACCGAGGCGACTGTTGAAGGAGAAATGCTGCGGCCCCAGCGGCTCGAAACTGCGCCCGCACGATCCGCAGACCGCCGACCTGCTGTGAATCTCGGTCTTCCAGCGCGGCTCCGGCAAGCGGTCATCGACTTCGGCCAGAACCAGCACGCCCTTTCCCAAGGCAAGGGCGTTTTCCACGCTTTCCGCCGTGCGACTGCGTTGATCTTCGGTCACCACGATGCGATCGACCACGGCCTCCACGCGATGGTTACGGCGGCGGTCGAGGTTCGGCGGCTGATCGAGGGAATAGGTAACGCCGTCCACGCGGATGCGGGCATACCCCGACGCCCGCAACTCCCGGCACAACGACGGGAAATCATCGCCCGGCCCCAGCTCCAAAGGCGCCAGCAACAGGATGCGCGTCCCCGCCTTGCGGCGCATCACCTTGTCCGTGATCTGATCGGTGGTCTGCGTGCCGACGGGTAAGCGGCAGTCGGGGCAGTGGGCTTGCCCCAGCCGGGCCATCAACACGCGGAAGTAATCGTACACTTCGGTCACCGTACCGACCGTGGAGCGCGGCGTATTGGCGGCGTGCTTCTGCTCGATGGCGATGGCCGGCGAAAGCCCCTCGATGTGCTCCAGCCGCGGTTTCTGCATTTGGTTGACGAACTGCCGCGCGTAGGTGCTCAGACTCTCCACGTAGCGGCGCTGCCCTTCGGCGTAGATCGTATCCATCGCCAGGGAGCTTTTGCCGGAGCCGCTCAATCCGCAAAAGACGGTCATGCGATCGCGCGGGATTTCCACGTCGATATGCTTCAGGTTGTGCTCGGCGGCGCCGCGAATCACGATCTTACGATGCGCCGCGGCTTGCTCACCGTCGGCCTTCAAGCTGCGGAAGAAGTCGTCGCGGCCGGCGTCGTCCCGGAGGGCGGGCAGGGTGTGCCCCGCCAGCATCGGCCGCAAAAACTTGCCCGTGTACGAAGCGGGATTTTCGGCGACCTGCTCCGGTGCGCCCTCGGCCACAATCCGGCCGCCGTCCTCGCCGCCTTCCGGTCCCAAATCGATGATCCAGTCGGCGGTCTTGATGACTTCCAAGTTATGCTCGACGACCACCACGGTGTTGCCGCCGTCGACGAATTGGTGCAAGACCTTCAGCAGATTCTCGATATCGGCGAAGTGCAAACCGGTGGTCGGCTCATCGAGGAAGTAGATGGTGCGTCCGGTGCTGCGTTTGGCCAGTTCGCGTGCCAGCTTGACGCGCTGCGCTTCGCCCCCGGAAAGCGTCGGCGAAGGCTGCCCCAGCCTGAGATAATCCAACCCCACCGCATGGAGCGTCTCCAACTTTTGGCGAATGGGCGGAATGTTCTCGAACAGCTCCATCGCCTGGGGTACGTCCATTTCCAGCACATCGGCGATCGACTTGCCCTTGTAGGTGATCTCCAGCGTTTCCCGATTGAATCGTTTTCCCTCGCAAACGGAGCAGGTCACCCAGAGATCGGCCAGAAAGTCCATCTCCAGCTTGACGGCGCCGTTGCCTTCGCAGGCCTCGCAGCGTCCTCCCGCCACGTTGAAACTGAATCGGCCCGGCGCAAAGCCCTTGGCCCGAGCCGCCGGGAGCTGCGAAAACAATTTCCGGATTTCGTCGAAAAGCTTGGTATAGGTGGCGGGATTGGACCGCGGCGTGCGACCGATCGGCGATTGGTCGATGGCGATCATCTTGTCCAGATGCTCCAGCCCGTCGATCGCGTCGTGCCTCCCCGGCGTCCCCTTCCCTCCGTTGAGCCGAATGTTCAACGCCTCGACCAAGATATCGTTGACCAACGAACTCTTGCCCGACCCCGAGACCCCCGTCACGCATACCAGCAGCCCGAGTGGAATCTTGACGTCGATTCCCTTGAGGTTATTGTGCCGCGCGTTGTGGACGACGAGGAAGCGATCTTGGGGCGTACGCCGGGCGGCGGGTACCGAAATGCAACGGCTTTTCGCCAGGTACCGGCCTGTCAAGCTGCGGGGATTCCGGGTGATCTCCTCCGCGGTCCCGACGGCGACGACCTCCCCGCCGCGGACGCCGGGTCCCGGTCCGAAATCCACGATCAGATCCGCCGCCCGCATCGTGTCCTCATCGTGCTCCACCACGACCACGGTGTTGCCTTGATCGCGGAGCCGGGCCAGCGTTTGCAGCAGGCGATCATTGTCGCGGGGGTGCAGCCCGATGGACGGTTCGTCGAGAATGTACGTCACGCCGACCAGACCGCAGCCCACTTGGCCGGCCAAGCGAATCCGTTGCATTTCGCCGCCCGACAACGTCGGGGCGGGCCGCGCCAACGTCAAATAGTCGAGTCCCACGTCCGCCAGGAATCGCAGCCGACCGCGGATCTCCTTCAGCGGCTCTTCGGCGATACGACGCGAGATCTCGTCGAGCTCCAGGTCGGTAAAGAACGCCTGGGCGTCTTTGATGGAAAGTCCGCACACCTCGGGTAGACTCAGCTCGCGCGTCTCGGCGAAACCCGGAGCGCGGGTGCGAATCTTCACGGATCGCGCTTGCGCGTTGAGTCGTGCCCCGCCGCACGCCCGACACGGCACCTCCTCCATGTATTGCGACAGCCACGCTCGGAAGGCCGGATCGTGCGTCCAATACCAGTAATCCTCCAACTCCGGAAGGAGGCCGCCGAATTCCACCGTTTTCTTCGATACGCGGCGACCCGATTTGAATGTGAAGGTGACGGCGAAGCCCTCCTCCAGCCCGTACAGAAAGGCATGTCGCACTTCGGGAGGCAAGTCCTCCCACGCCGTTTCCAGCGCCGCGCCTTTTTCCAGACCGTACCGTTTTTCCAAGTACTCGGCGACATGCTCGAACGTCCGCCGCCTGACCGTATCGATCTCCCTCCACGGCGGTAAAATCGCGAGGCACCCCTGCTGCACGGACTTCGCGGCGTTCTCGATTACCCGCTCCGGCACCAGCGCCTGCGTCACCCCCAGTCCGTGACACATCGGGCACATGCCTTCCGGACTGTTGAAACTGAAAAGCTGGGGGCTCGGCGGGACGAAGCTGAGTTGGCACGGGACGCAGGCATACTGGGTCGAAAACATCATCTCGGCCGGGCCGGTCCCGCTGTTCGCCGAACCGTTCCCACGCGGAGTTCGCCGGGACGAGGCACGCGACTCGGCCGCCGCGCCGTCTCCGTCCCCGTCTTCGGGCAGGTCGCCCTCCTCCCGCAAGACCAGGACCGTGCCGTTTCCCATCTTCAGTGCCGACTGCACGGCCTCGGCCAGGCGTCCCCGGGTCGCCGATTCCACCTTCAATCGGTCGATAACCACCTCGATATGGTGCTTCATGTGCCGCTGGAGAGATATCTCCTCATCCAGCCGCATGATGCGGCCGTTGATCCTGGCTCGGTTGAATCCTTGCTTGGCGAGGTCGGAAAGCAGGTCGCGGTGTTCGCCCTTTTGTCCCGAGACGACCGGCGCCAAAACCAAAACGCGACACCCGTCGGCGTCCACGCGGATGCGTTCCACGATCTGCTGCCGCGTCTGCGTGGTGATGGGGCGACCGCACTGCGGGCAGTAACCGGTCCCCGCCCGCGCGTATAGAACGCGCAAGTAGTCGTAGACCTCGGTGATGGTGCCGACGGTGGATCGGGGATTCTGCCCGGCGGTCTTCTGCGCGATGGAAATGGACGGGCTGAGGCCCTCGATACGATCCACGTTGGGCTTGGGCATTTGGCCCAAGAACTGCCGCGCGTAGGTGGACAGGCTTTCGATATAACGCCGCTGCCCCTCGGCATACAGCGTATCGAACGCGAGCGAGCTTTTTCCCGAGCCGCTCACCCCCGTCATGCAGATCAAACGATTGCGCGGCAATTCGAGCTTCACGTCCCGCAAGTTGTGCTCGCGGGCGCCGTGAATCGAGATATGGGTAGCAGCCATGCCGAAAACGTACCTGCGGACGTAAGACGGTTTGCGAGGAGGCCGGACCGAATCGTCAATTATAGGGACCGCCCCCAAGAGGCAACAAGGACGCAATGCGAGGGACTCAAACACCGAGGCGCCTCGGTCCGAGGCGTGAGGCGTCCGCCGGCACCGCGACAGGGCTTCACCAGCCCCTCCGCAAGGCGAATCGCTCCCCCGGCGCGCGGCGGAGTCGATTTCACACTCCCGGCATCGTCATGCCGAATGCCTTGAGCACCATGTGGAACACATCCCGATCACGGACCTGCCCCTGCGGTGCCAGCCCGGGTTGCGACACCACGACGACCGTCTTTTGCGATGCGTCCCGCGCGGGTGCCCCGTGGGATCCTTTGACAAGAGTCGCATCCAGCGGTATGCCCCTGACGGCGGGATCAAAGAACAACTCCACCGGATCGTAGCCGGGCTTGCGGTGAATGTCCACCTTCCGCGCGAACGGGGGGGCTCGGCGGTCGTCCAGCCAGTAGTAGTAGGCCTGCCAACTCTCCGGGCTGGAGACGACGACGACCTCGCCGCTGCGCGGATGGTCGATGTGGTAGCGGCCGAGTCCGGCGCCGGCCAAGACTTCGGCCACACCCTCGCGTCCTTGGAACAGCTCCACGACCCGTCGCACGATGTCCGGTTCGCCGTGCCGGACGAAGATATGCGAGCACTGGTGGTCGGCCATGGCCCAGGCTTCGCTTTCGGCCGTGTCTAGATATTCCCCGTCGCTCCCTTCCGAGACTTTCAGCAGGCCCGCCTCCCGCAAAATGCGGTTCGGATACAGGACATGCCGCACGGGGGTCATCGCGTATTCGCCTGCCACGATCCACAGCGGATTCACCCCCAGAACCTCGTGCATCCCCTCCTGGAGGCGTCCCAGGGCCGCGTCCAACTCTTGCACGGCCTCGTCGGCTTGCGGGGAATCCGGCCCATGCTTTTGGGCCGCATAATCGAGATGCGGCACGTAGATGTAGAACAAGGCAGGCCGATACAAGCGGGCGGCTTCGATCGCCGACTCGAATATCCACTGCGTGGATTCGATGCCGGCCAAC
>FWPU01008136.1_pt1 | contig 18262 bp, 24 predicted proteins | sample 2228361 | NCBI WGS metagenome assembly FWPU01 (sample SAMEA103939777, study PRJEB20133) | metagenome
ATCAAACCAAAATAAATTTTCAAACATTATGTAAAATCTTAAAAATGATTTAAAAATTCTCAGTTTTAAAATCAGCATCCACTAACAGTGTTTAAAAGATAAAAAATAAAAATGTTAAATTTCGCTTCTCTATTTTAAAAGAAAATTCAATTAGATTTTTAATAATACAACTTAGCACAAGATTTTAATGACTTTTTCACTTTTGCGAAAAAGTGGAACAGAGATGTGTGGATATTGAATAAAAGTTAAAATGAGAAATTATCTAAATACTTAATTCTACAAAGTGTAATTATAAACAATTTTCCGTTTTGTGAAAAAGTGAAAAGAAGATGTGGAAATGAAGGGTAATTTTAATTTGCAAATTCAGAAGAGAAATAATCAATTATAAGTTTAAAGTTTTTATGTTTATTTGTTTCCGAAACGGGGATGATTTTGGAATAGATGTAAGAAACAGGTTTAAAGTTGCAAAAGTTTGTCCTCTCTCTATCCGATGTTTGCCAATTGACTCCTGAAATCTTTGTTTCTCTGAAAAAAGATAGAATATAAGGGGAATTTAATTACTTCTATCAAAACCTTAAAAACAATCAAAAAATCCCGATTTTTAGGTAAACATTAGATAGGAAAAAATAGAAAACACCAGATAAAATACAATCTTCTTATTAAAAATTAAACTTATAAAATTGCTATATTAAAAGTGGAAAAGCACTTATTTTAATTTCCTGTTGGTGGTTTTCCTCCAAATCTCCAGTATAAATTAATAACGGGTAAAAACTTTAATGGAATGTCGCTGGATAAAAGTTCAGGGCTTGTTCCTACTCCCAATTTCAAATTGAAATTTTTCCATGCAATATGTAGTCCACCTCCGAACCAGAACATTCCCTCAACTTCTATGTCTTCAATTGTTTGTGGAAAGGTGTAAATTACATCACCTGAAATTCTGATATTTTCAGATGTGAAATAATCAAAACCACCCGAAATCTGAGTTCCTGTAGGAGAAGACCATGTTACTGTTGTGTCACCAGTATCACCTGAAAAAGATATTTGCGAGAAAGTTCCGGCAATATAAATATTACTTTCTCCTTTTCTTGTTCCACCATCTGGTTTCATGATTTTCTTACCAACCGCGATTCCACCGCCAAAGGATGTCCATGTTAGATCAAGTAATCTGAACTGGCTGAAATTTCCGACTATTCCTAACCCAAGTGGAGCCCCTTTATTTTCATTAAGGAGGTTGAATTTTGCACCTACATTGATGTTGAGAAAGAGCCAGGATAGGATATTTGTTCCCACCATAAAATTGTCGATAATACCATACCAGACAGGACCAATTCCAATCTGCCATTCTCCTTTATTAAGAGTGTAGGGAGTGGGGATAAAGAGATTGTTGTCCATCTCTTTTCCTGGGGTGAAACTCCCAAATACCACTGTGGGCAATATCACCATTGCCACATATTTTTTCATTCTTATTTCTCCTTTTTAAAGTTTAGAAATTTATTATAAAGTATCAATAACAAAAAATTAAAATTACAAGTTATCTCATTAAAAATCTAAAGGTAAAAAAATAATTTCAGGGTAAAAAGAAAAAAAATCTTTTTACCCTTATTTTATGTTTTATGCTTTTCTTATTTCTCAAGAATCCCTCATATCCTCTATTAACAAAATCGTCAATTTTATGGAAATCAGCCCATGAAATGTCTTTTATATCATGCTCTATTACAATATCTGCACATTTTATTTCCTCATTTTCATTTTTGTTTTTCATAATATGACCTATTCTTATAGTGAATTCATATCCACCTTTTAAGTTTTCCTTTATGTCAAGTTCACGGTCAAGGCAGGAGGCGATTATTATTTTGGGATTAAAAATTTTTTTCATAAAAATGACAGGTATGTTTGAAAATGCTCCACCATCAACATATATTTTCCCGTTTTTTTTTAAAGGCGGAAGATATCCAGGGATTGCAGATGTGGCTATAAGTGCATCTACCAGTGAGCCTTTGTTAAAATACACATATTCACCCCGGGTTAATTCAAGTGCACTCACATAAACCGGGATTTTTAAATCTTCAAATCTCTTAACATCAAGAAACTTTTCTAGACTTTCCTTCACCTCTTCAAGAGGCAGGATACCATCGTTTAAAAAGGCTTTTGCCAGAACTATTTTTTCCTTCACAGCATCATGTAATCTTTGAAAAATGTTTTTTTCTTCATTTGAAAATATATCAAACCCCAATTTTTTAAAAAGCCCTTCTTCTTTTGCCTGGAGAGCCTTTTCATAAACATACTCCCATGAAGGGTTTGTTGCATAAAGTGCGGATATTATTCCGCCCATACTTGTTCCACCTATCACATAAATTTTAATTTTTTCATCTTCAAATCCTTTCAATACCCCTATATGGACAAATCCTCTTGCTGCACCACCTGAAAGCGTGAGTCCGAGAAACCTTCTTTTCATAATATGAGATTAATTATAAAGGAACTTTGACATTATAAGACATTATAATTAATATACTTTGAGAAAATTTTTAACTGTAATAACTATCACTGTTTTCCTTAGTTTTTTAGTTTGCATAGCATTTCTCTTATATCCTTATAATAAATCCCATATTTTTGAAATAGTTTCAAAAACAGGGATTTTTGCTCCTTTTGCCCTTGTGTTACTTCATTCATTTCAGGTAATTGTTGCTCCTATCCCGGGGCAGGTTTTTCCTTTTTTAATGGGTTTTTTATATGGAATATACTGGGGAAGTTTTATGGCTGTGGTAGGCAATTTTTTTGGTTCATTTACTGGATTTTTTCTTGGAAAACTTGGTGAAAAAAAATTTTTTGAAATTGAAAAAATTAAAAAGTTTGGGAAATACAAGAGAAAGATTGTTGAAAAAAGTGTATTGTGGCTTATAATTTTATTTGTTTTACCCTTACCTGGAATTCCCAAGGACCTTTTATGTTATTTCGCAGGGCTTATAGGGGTGAGAAATAAAGACTTTTTAATATCTTTTTTGTTGGGTAGGTTGCCTTTAGAGATTCTATGGGTTCTTGCAGGTGCAGGTGTTTTTAGATTTTTTATCCCGGATTAAAGTAGAAGAATAAAAATTGAAAAGATAATTCTTTCAATCAGAGTTTTTCAAAATAGAATTTTAACAGAAAAAATTCGTAATAAAAACAGGAGGTATTAAAATGCGCAAAATTCTTATGGGAATGATGATACTCGGTATAGCATTGACTGGATGCAAGAAAGAAGAAGGTGGTGGTCCTTCTGTCAACTTATCCGGATACTGGATTGGTGAATGGGTATCTACACAATCTCAGGATTCAGGACCGATAACTGTAAAACTCTCTCAGGATTTAAATGGTGAGATAAGCGGATGGTTTTATCTTTTATGGAGTGACTCGGTTCCTGTAACCGGTCAAGTTTCAGGATATAATATAGAATTGGGATATGTGGTGGGAAATGACTCAACCACTTGTGTAGGGGAAGCATCTACAGATGGTAACCATGCGAATGGAACATATACTGTAAGAGATAGCGGGATTGTTGACCAAGGAACATGGTATGTGGACAGGGTTGAGCCAAACTGGGGAGGTACATGGAATGGTACGATAGTTATTCCAGATATTCCCCCTGATACAATTGATGTGAGTGATGGGAAATGGGATGCTGCATTTGTGGAATATACAAAGAACGACACCACATTTCTTGGGGGTTTTATGTGGATTTACTATAATTCAGATCAGGATACAATTGCGAATGCAAGACCAGCGGGTGGGCTTATAAAACCGCAGGATTCAATCTATTTCTCCAATCAGGTGAATGTAAATTCCAACAAAGGATATATGGGATTTACAGGAGAACTTTCAGGTTTAAATTACTCAGGAACATGGTTTATAACCCCATATCCTGATATGGTTACAGGTAATGGAAACTGGGAAGGAGGGAAAAAGTAGACTTGTTTGAAAATTAAGAGTGGAAATCTGAGCAACGATCACCCGGAAAAAGTGGAGAAGCACAAGAACAAACGAAGTAAGGGTGTTTGTTTTGAAACCATTCTAATGAATAGAGGATTTATTGTAAGGATATAAGAGATAGGTCACATATATTAAAAAGCAAAAAAGAATAAAATCTGACTATTATAGTTTAAAATTTTCTTAAAGCATATTTATTGTATTTTTTTGATTTTTACAAATTTTTTACTTTATATTATCCTCTTATGATAGAAATAAGAGAGATTGAAGGTAAAAAAGATTTGAAAAAGTTCATAAAGATGCCTTACGAAATCTATAAAAGGTATAACTTTGTTCCCCTTCTGAAGGCAATGGAGATGGATAATTTAAATCCCGACGGAAAAAGCCCTGTTTTTAAAAAGATGGAAATTGTCTATTTTCTTGCGTATAGAGATGGGAAGCCCGCTGGTAGAATAAGCGCCTATACTGCAACACATCCCGTTGTTGGTATTGATTTGAATAAGACAGGATTTTTTGGATATTTTGAATGTATAAATGATTTTGATGTTGCTCAAAGACTTTTTGAAAAGGCTGAGGATTTTTTAATAAAAAAGAAGAAAAAAGAGGTCGTGGGTCCTGCAAGTTTTGCCTATGATGGATTATGGGGAGTCCAGATAGAAGGATTTGAAAGAATGCAAATGATAATGATTCCTTTTCATCCTCATTATTATAGAAATTTAATTGAAAAGTGCGGTTTTAAAAAGAAGATAGACTTTTTTGCATGGCATTTTAATCTGAATGATGCACCATTAGAGAGAATTAATAAGGCAAAAAGAATAGAGAAAATAATAAATTCAAAGGGTAAACTTTTAATAAGACCTGCAAATATGAAGAATTTGAGAGAGGAAATGGATATAGTAAAAAGGATATATAATAAGGCGTGGGAAAATAATTGGGGAACTGTTTTACTTGATGATGCTGATATTGAGCATATTAAAAATGAGCTCAAACCCGTTTTAATTCCAGATGCAGTTCAAATCGCTGAGTTTAATAATGAACCTGTTGGAATTGCTGTTGGAATTCCAAATATTTTCGAAGCAATAAAGGATATGAATGGGAAATTAAATCCTGTAAATATAATAAAACTCCTTTACAGGCTCGGGAAAATACCTTTTCCCACATTGCCCCGACTTAAAACAGGCAGACTTTTAATTCTCGGTGTTCTTGAAAAATACAGGGAAGGAGTGGGTGTAATGCTTGCGACAAAGGTTATGGAAGTGGGTAGAAGGCTGGGATATAAAGAGGCAGAAGGTTCTTTAACTCTTGAAGATAATTACGCAATAAATAATTTAATTAGAAGACTTGGGGGCAAACCTTATAAGAGATTCAGGGTTTACTATAAGGAACTTAAGTGATAGTCAAGCATATCCTTTATTATATCTTTTAAATCGTGTTTAACTTTAAAACCTATATTTTTTATTCTAGTATTGTCACATAAAAGGACAGGAATATCAGTGGGTCTAAATTTTTCAGAAGCAAATTTTATTTTTATTTCTCTTTTATTATTTTTAACAATTATTTCCTCATCTTGTATATTGAAATTTATCTTTTGGTTCAGTATTAACTCGTCAATTTTAAAGGCTTTGAACTTGAAGTTTTCAATTTCAATCTCTCTTTGTTCAAGAGGATTTTCAACTTTTTTTACACTATATTTTTTGCTCTGGATTTCAAAAACCTTGAATTCTGCACATTGTAGTGAAAGGAGGATAAAGGTTAAAACCGAATTAGTTCTTCCTGAACCTATATTGTAAACAGCGCCTTTTGCACCTTTTTCAGCAATTAATATATATCCTTTTGTAATATCTTTTACATGAGACCAGTCCCTCATTGCCGTAATGTTGCCTGCTCTTATTTCATTTGTATAGCCTTTTTTGATATTTGCTATCTGTTCTATAATATCGGTGCTTACAAATCCTTTACTCCTTCCAGGTCCTTCATGATTAAAGGCTCTTGAGACAATTCCTTTTATTTCTGAGAATGTTGGATATTGCCTTGTTAAAAATTCACCATAAATTTTTGTGAGTGCATATGGAGATAGAGGTCTTAAAGGGTTATTTTCGTTCACAGGGAGTTCAGGTATTTTAGCAGGAGCAGGAGTTATCTCGCCGTATTTGTTTTTTAAGTCTTGATATTGCCTATTTGAAAAAATAACTGTTCCATATTCATCAGAAGAACCTGCAAAGACAAATATGTTTGGATATGAAATCTGTTTCAGAGCTTCAAGCAAATTCAATGTCCCGATACAATTAGCTTCAAAAAAGCCATAAGGGTCCTCAAAGGATTTTCCGACAGATGATTTTGCAGCAAGATGAAATACAAAATCAGGTTTTATTTGTTTTATTGTTCGTGAAGTAAAATCTTTTTCTGTTAAATTACCTTCAAAAATTTCTATGTTTTTAAGTATATCTTTTAAAGGATGTATTTTTACCTCACCTGGAAGGTCAATTCCGTAAACTTCTGAACCAAGACCCAGGAGATTTTCTGCAAGATAGGGTGCAACAAAACCCTTTATTCCGGTTATAAGGACTTTTTTATCTTTCCATATATTATTCAACTGCATCTATATCAGTTAGTTTTTTACCCATAATAAGAGTATGAATTTCATAGGTTCCTTCATAGGTATAGACACTTTCAAGATTTGCTGAGTGCCTCATTGATTGATATTCGGTTGTAATACCATAAGCTCCAAGTATTTCTCTGGCTGTTCTTGCAATTTTAAGAGCCATTTTAGTGTTATTTCTTTTACCAAGAGAAATATGATAGTGCTTTGCTTTCCCCTTCTCTTTAAGTCTTCCCAGATGTAGAGATAAAAGCTCTGATTTAATTACTTCTTCAAACATATCAACAAGTTTTTTCTGGGTTAATTGAAATGAAGCAATCGGTTTTTTAAACTGGATTCTTTCCTTTGAATGATTTAGGGCTTCTTCAAAGCACGCCCAGGCAGCACCCACGCAACCCCAGAGGATTCCGTACCTTGCTTCATTTAAAGGCATTAAACAACTTTTAAAACCTACTGTATTTGGTAATCTGAATGATTCATCAATTTCTAAATCTTCCATAATTAATTCTGATGTGTCTGATGCTCTCATTGATATTTTTGTTTTTATTTCCTTTGATGAAAAACCTTTCATTCCCTTTTCAACAATAAATCCATGGAAATTATTTTCGTTGTCCTTTGCCCATACTATTGCAATATCAGCAAGAGAACCATTTGTAATCCACATCTTTGTTCCTGTTAATATCCACTTATTACCCTTTTTTATGACTTTTGTCTCCATTGAAGATGGATCACTTCCGGCATTTGGTTCTGTGAGACCATAACATCCTATGAGTTTACCCTTTACCATTTCAGGTAAATATTTGTTTTTCTGTTCCTCTGAACCAAAGGTATAGATTGAATACATTGCAAGGGAGTTATGAACAGAGCAAAAACTCCTTATTCCGGAATCTCCATACTCAAGTTCTTCCATTATAAGACCATAGGAGACAGGTCCAAGTCCTAATCCGCCGTATTTTTCTGGTAGTGTTATTCCAAATAGACCAAGTTCAGCCATCTCAGGTATAAGATGTTCCGGGAATTTTCCTTTAAGCCACCATTCTCCTATATAGGGCAGTATTTTATGCTTTACAAACTCTCTTGCTGTATTCCTTAACATCTTTTCTTCTTCAGTGTAATAATCTTCAATCCCATAAAAATTTTTCAATTCATGAATTTCTGCCATTTTTCCTCCCTTTTAAACAAAGGCAAACTTGGGCAAACTTAGAACTATTAGTGATAAATTGACCCTCCTCTTTATCGCATCTTCCAGTTCAAGGATTTGATAAAATCTTTTTTCTATCTCCTTGATGCTCAATTTATCCTTATATCTTGCATAAAAGGGCAACATCTCTTTAAATACTATATCCTGTCTTCCTGATTTTATATATAAAAGGTCCTTGAGCATAAACTGTATTATACCACACATTAGCACTAACTGATCTCTTGTTATTTCTCCTCTTAATATGTTATAAGGGGTTTTACCTCTAACGAGTATTTGCAAAATTTTTTTCTTTATCTCTTCTATATTCCAGGAAATCATAGATTTCGCTTTTCCTATGCTTCCGCCCGATAAGTCGTATAGGTATTCTATATTATACCCTTTTGGAAAACTGTAATTTGAGAAATCTTGAAAAGAAAGGAATGGGAAAATTACCTTATGAGTTCTTGACCTTATTGTGGGAAGAACAAGCTCAGAATGAGATGAAATCAGTATAAAGGTTACGTAAGGTGGTGGTTCTTCAAGGGTTTTTAGAAAGGCGTTCTGAGCTTCTCTTCCCATAAGGTCTGTATCAAGAAATAGATAAAATATCCTATCTCTTTCATGAGGTGGGTAAATTATTTCTTCTTTTAGATTTCTAATTTGTTCTATTTTAATAATTAAACTTCTTGCAAAGGATTCTCCTCTTAAATTTTCAGGAGATATACTTCCTGAGTTTATTTCATCAACAATCTTTTTTTCTATATCCGCTGGCAGGACAAGTCTGAGTCCCGAAAAATTAAGATGATTTATTCTCATACAATAGGTGCATTTCTCACAGGGTTTTTCATTACCTTCACAGAAATATATTTTCACGAATTCAAAGGCGCAGGTGGCTTTTCCAACACCTTCAGGTCCTGCAAATAATATAGAAGAAGGGAGTTTTTTGGAGATTAAAAGTCGTTTTAAATATTCTTTAACATTGGAATGACCAAGGGTCTTTTTGAATTTTATCAAAATTCAAGTCCCCCTTCCCTTGCACCATCAGTAACAGCTTTTATCCTTCCGTGATATCTGTAACCTGACCTATCAAAAGAAATTTTTGTAATTCCTAATTTTTTAGCTCTTTCAGCCAGCAGTTTGCCTGTTTCCTTTGCCTTTGAAATTTTACCCTTTGAATTTTTTATTTTATCCTTTATTTCTGGAGAAAGGGTTGATGCACCTGTCAGCACTTTGCAGGAACCTATTGGTGGATCAATTACAATTTGAGCATAAATATGCTTTAGGGATTTATAAATGCACAATCTTGGTCTTTCAAGAGAACCCGAAACCCTTTTTCTTACTCTCAGGTGTCTTCTTTTCCTTCTTTTTATCTTTTCAATCCTTTTCATGTTATGTAGCCCCTTTACCAACGGCAGCCTTACCAGGTTTTAATTTTATTTTTTCATCTTCGTATCTTAAACCTTTGCCTTTATAAGAATCAGGTTCTCTTATTTTTCTCAATTCTGCGGCAACCTGCCCGACTTTTTGCTTATCAATACCTTCCACAATTATTTTGTTGTTTCCTTCCACTTTTATTACAATACCTGGGGGAGGGATATATGCAACAGGATGAGAATAACCCACATTTAAAATTAGTTTATTGCCCTGCATACTTGCCTTGTAACCTGTGCCTTCTACTATTAATGTCTTTTTATAGCCCTGAGTGATGCCTATAACCATATTGTTTATTATCTGTCTGACAGTTCCGTGTAGTGAACGGAATATTTTTTCGTCATTTGGTCTTTTTATCCATATCTGGTTTTCTTCAACTTTTACATTCATCATTGGATGAAATTCGTAATTGAGAGTACCTTTAGGACCTTTGATTGTCACTGTATTCCCTTTTATTTCAACGCTCACTCCACTCGGTATATCAATAGGTTTTTTGCCTATTTTTGACATTTTACCCTCCTGTCTTTAGCCTGTAATATTTCAAATCTCAACTGTAACTTGTTACCAGGCATAACATATAACCTCGCCACCTATTTTATTTCTACGCGCTTCCCTGTCACTCATAAGTCCTCTGGATGTGGAAATAATTGCTATACCAAGACCATTCATTACCCATGGTATCTCATCCTTTGACACATAAACTCTTCTACCTGGTTTGCTTATTCTTTTTACTTCGCTAATCGCGTTTTTTCCTTCAAGAGAAATTTTAAACTTTATCAGGATTTCTTTTCTTGGAATCTCACCATCTACACTGTATTCTGCAATAAAACCTTCTCTTTTGAGAATATGAACCACACCTTCTTTCATCTTAGAGTAAGGTATTCGAACCTCCTTATATTCTTTCATTATCGCATTCTTGATTCTTGCAAGCATATCAGCAATAGGGTCTGTCATCATTTTACCAGCTCGCCTTTTTTACACCGGGGATTTCGCCCCTTAAAGCAAGTTCTCTAAAACAAATTCTGCAAAGTCCAAATTTTCTTAAATATCCTCTTGGTCTTCCGCATCTTTTGCATCTGTTTCGTTTTCTCACCTTGAACTTCGGTTCAACATTGAAAGCTCTTAAAAATTTTGCTTTTCCTGCCAAGTTTACCTCCTATTTTCTTTTAAAAGGAAACCCAAGCTCTTCAAGAAATCTTAAAGCCTCGTAATCGGTTTTTGCAGTTGTAACAATCGCTATATCCATCCCAAAATGAACTTTTACTTTATCTATATCTACTTCAGGAAATACAACATGTTCATCTATACCGAAATTGTAGTTGCCCCTGCCGTCAAAAGAATCTCTTGGTAATCCTCTGAAATCTCTTGTTCTGGGAAGAGCAAAGGTTATGATTTTATCCAGGAAAGTATAAGCTCTTTCTCCTCTTAATGTTGCTTTTAGACCCACTGGCATACCTTTTCTCAGCTTATATCCAGCTACATGTTTTTTTGCTCTTCTTATTATGGGCCATTGACCTGTAATAACCGCAAGTTCTTTTTGAACAAAATCTATTGATTTGGGATCCTGAACTGCCTCTCCATATCCAACATTGACCACGATTTTTTCAATTTTAGGAACTTGATGAATATTTTTGTATTTGAATTCCTTTATTAACTTTTTCACAACTTCACTCTTATAATATCCTAAAAGTCTTGTGGCCATTATGTTTCCGCTGATTGATTACATTTTTTACAGTACCTTATTTTTCTTTCGCCTTCTATTCTGAAACCGACTTTTGCTCTTTCTCCGCAGTTCGGGCATATAAGTGCAACATTTGAAAGATGTATTGGTGATTCCTTTTCAACAATTCCTGATGGTTCCTGCGGGCTCCTGAGTCTTTCATGCTTTTTTACAATATTTATCTTTTCAACTAAAACCTTATTTTCTCCAGGGAAAACTTTTATCACTTTACCCATTTTACCTTTTTCATCACCTGAAATGACTATTACCTGGTCACCTTTTTTAATTTTTCTTGCCATTATACAACCTCCGGAGCAAGGGAAACTATTCTCATAAATCTTTTATCTCTGAGCTCCTTAGCAACAGGTCCAAAAACCCTTGTACCCCTTGGTTCACCTGCAGGACCTATTATTACAGCAGCATTGTCATCAAATTTAATACTGGTTCCGTCTTTTCTTTTATATTCTTTTGTTGTTCTTACTATTACTGCTTTAACAATTTCACCTTTCTTGACAGATGAATTTGGCACGGCTTTCTTAACACTTCCAACAACAATATCACCCAGATAACCATACCTTCTTTTACTACCTCCGGTAACTCTTATAACCATTATTTCCTGAGCACCTGTATTATCAGCAACTTTAATTCTTGATTGCTGCTGTATCATATCCTTTTTGCCTTTTTAATAATCTCCACAACTCTCCATCTCTTGAGCTTTGATAAGGGTCTTGTTTCCATTATTCTGACAACATCTCCTATTTCGCATTCGTTTTTTTCGTCATGGGCGTAATATTTTTTACCGGTTTTGATTTCTTTCTTATATAAAGGATGCATTAGAGCTCTTTCTACCCGGACAACCACAGTTTTCTGCATTCTGTTTTTTAAAATGACACCAACTCTCTCTTTTCTTTTTCCTCTCATTTTAAGTCCCTTAATTTTAATTTAAATTGAAGTTTATTAATTATAATTATTTTTGAGATTTTAAGTCAAATAAGTATATTTTCCCGAAAATCTTAGATTTAAAGAATTTTCTTCTGATATAAATTTCTTGAAGTTTGTAGATTTACAAGTTTGCATCAGAAATTCATTATTAACTTTATTTTATATCCTTTATCTTTTTTTCAGCCTCTTCTGCTGTTATTTCTCCATTTTCAAGTAAGTCAAGTATTTCCATAACTCTATCTTTTGAATAGGATGGTTCTATCCCTATTTTTTTTAAAAATTCCTCAAACCTCTGTCTTGTGGTGGGGTAGGAGAGTCCAATTGTTTTTGATACTTCAGATAGGTTTCCCCTTGTTTTTAAAAAAAGATAGAGAAGGTTAAGTTCTTCATCTGTAAGTTCAAAAAATGGATGAATATCAAATTTTCCTTCTATTTTTGTTCCACAGGAAGAGCATTCAAGGACTTTAATTCTTAACCTTGATGAGCATACAGGGCATTTTGATACGAACTTTCTCATTTTTGTTTCTTTATCTTTTCAATTGCCTCGTTAACCGAAATTTCTCCCTTTTCAAGTTTTTCAATTATTTCCTTAGTTTTTTCTTTTTTAAATTTTTCCCTTGTTCTGAACTTCCTTGTTAAATATTCAATTAATGAAATTACTCCTATTATAATGATTATCCATGGCCAATCCCTTCCCCATTTCCAGAATGAAAATACTCCAAGGTTTAAAAGCCATATAAAAAGCCCGATTAAAATTAAAAATATTGCTGTTTTTGCTTTCATTTTTTCTCCTATTCAACCCATATTTTTACAGTTGTGCCATCCGCCTCTTCAACATTCATAATTTCGCCCTGGGTCTCTTCATTCATGGTGGAGAGTATTTCATCAAGGTCTATTTCTCTTTGTTTCAGAATTTCCATTTTTTCCCTGGGTATAAATCTTGTGGCAAATTTGATAAGACCTATTGGGAGGGTTATATTAACCTTATCTCCGTCCGGTTCGTATACCTTTATCTTGAGAAATTTCTTAGATGACCCCCTTTTTTCGGGTTCAAGAATCGCAAGGAGTATCTTTTCAGCCTCCTCAGCCTTTATTTTCCCCTCTTCCACCATTTTTAATATTTTTTTTATTTCTTCTTTCATTATTTAAACCTCCCTTTTTATGTTTGAAATTCTAATTTAAAATCTCCACCAAACATCTCTAAGTTAATTTCTTTATGCCCTGTTTCACCATATATATAAACATTTTCTTTTTTTTCAAAACCTTCTGGAATTTCGAATCCTCCACCAAAGGATTTTAGGTTGATTTGTAGTGGCTTTTGTGAAGTTCTTAAAGTAAAATCTCCACCGAACATCTTTATATTTGCATTTTCAAATTCCAGTTCTGCATTTATATCTCCTCCCATCATTTTAAGATTTATATTTTTAAAATTCCCTTTTGTTTCAATGTTTCCTCCTTGTATTGATATTTTCAGTTCTTTTCCTTCAGGTAAAATTATTTCACCATCTCCTGCAATTTCTATGAGAACTTCATTCCCCTTATCTTCTTGTCTCATTGCATCTGCTTTTATGCTTATTTTATCTCTTTCCCGAGTTTGTAGTTTTATATCACCACCTTTTGAGATAATATTAATTTTTTCTTTTGCAGGTATATCAATTTCAACATTTCTTTTAAAATCACTTTTTGCAAATATAAATGCTGAATTTAAAGATTCTTTTATACTTTTGCCAATGATTTCAGAAATAAAAGCGCCTAAATTCCACCATGAGAACTCTTTAACGGATGCTTTTTCCTTTTTGCCTGATTCTTTTATCACTCTTATGAGTTTTTCAGCCTCTTCAGGGGTTATTTTTCTTTGCTCCAACATCTCAAGCACCTTTTTAATTGCAAATTCCATAATATACCTCCTTAAAATTATAAAAATAAGTTTATAAATTATAAAGGATTTTTTATAATTTGTCAAGTATTTTAGATTAAATTTTTATATTTTATGAAATCAAAATTCAGGAAATTTATATTTCTTTAGAACTTCCTCCAGTTTTTTTATATTTTCTTCTTTCATTGGAGCAAGAGGTAGTCTTACTTCTGATGATATCCATCCGAGAATTTCCATTGCTGTTTTTACTGGAACAGGATTTGTCTCAATAAAAATAGCTTTCATTAAGGGGAGATATTTATAGTGAATTTCAGCAGATTCTTTAATTTTGCCCTTTTTTACATATTCTATTATTTGTTTAAAGGGTTTAATTAAAAGGTTAGAAAATACAGATATAACTCCTTTGTATCCGAGATTTAAAAGCGGAAATGTCCAGGAATCATCTCCTGAGAGTAATGATATTTTATTTCCTACAAGATTATATAGTTCCATCATCTGGTCAAGATTTTTGGAAGCCTCTTTAACACCTGCAATATTATCAAAGTCATCAACGAGCCTTTTAACAGTTATAGGTTCAAGATTTGATGATGTTCTTCCTGGCACATTATAGAGTATTATTTTACCATTCGTATTTTTTGCAACTTCTGCAAAGTGCCTGTAAAGACCTTCCTGAGTGGGCTTGTTATAGTAGGGACATACAAGTAAAAATATATCAACACCTACTTTTTCAGCAATTTTTACCGCTTCAAGGGTTTTCTTTGTATCGTTTGTTCCGCATCCAGCAATTATTTTTGTCCTGTCACCTGCAATTTCCTTTGCCCTCTTAAATAGGAATTCCTTTTCTTCAAGAGATAATGTTGCACTTTCTCCTGTTGTTCCTGATATTAAAACTCCGTCAGCTCCCTCTCTTACCTGGAATTCTATGAGTTTTTCAAAACAGGTTTCGTCTATTTGCCCATCTTTGAATGGGGTGACCAGTGCTGTTATTACTCCTTCTATCATTTTTTACTCCTTTTTTTGTTTGATTTTTTTTTCTTTCTATCCTTAAAAATGATTTTTAAAACATTTTCAACATTTTCCACAAAATGAAATTTTAAATCTTTTTTTGCATAATCTGGAATTTCTACTAAATCTTTCTTATTTAATTTTGGTAAAATTATTTCCTTTATTCCTACTCTCTTGGCTGCAAGAACTTTTTCTTTAATTCCACCAACAGGCATTACCTTTCCTCTTAAGGTTATTTCTCCTGTCATTGCAATCTCAGGATTTATTGGTTTTTCTTTTAAAAGGGAAACAAGAGATACGAGCATTGTTATTCCTGCAGAAGGACCGTCTTTTGGAACAGCCCCTTCAGGAATATGAACATGGATATCATATTTATTCCAGAAATCATTTTCTATCCCAAGTTCTTTTGTCTTACTCCTTATTATTGAGAGAGCTGCCTGGGCACTTTCCCTCATTACTTCTCCCAGTTGACCCGTCAATATCAGATTCTTTCCTCCTGGCATTTTTGTTGATTCAATGAATAGTATTTCTCCGCCTGTTGGTGTCCATGCCATCCCTGTTGCAACTCCTGGTAAACCTTCTCTTGCTTTTGTTTCTGAGAAAAAAACAGGTGCTCCAAGATATTTTTCAACTTCTTTTTCAGTAATTACAAGTTTATTGAATTTTTTCCCTTTCGCAATTTCAACTGCTATTTTTCTCAAAACTCCACCTATTTTTTTCTCGAGATTTCTTACACCAGCTTCTCTTGTATATTCCCTTATTATTTTTCTTATTGCAAAATCTTCAAATTTTATATTATAACCTACGAGACCGTTTGATTCTATTTCCCTTGGTATAAGATATTTCTTTGCTATTTCGAGCTTTTCATATTCTATATAACCGGGTATTTCAATCACCTCCATTCTGTCAAGGAGTGGAGGAGGTATTGTATAGGTTGTATTTGCGGTTGCTATGAAAAATACCTTTGATAAATCAAAAGGAACTTCAAGGTAATGGTCACTGAAAGAGTGATTTTGTTCTGGGTCAAGAACTTCCAGAAGTGCGGCAGATGGGTCTCCTCTGAAATCCATACCCACCTTATCTATCTCGTCAAGCATGAATACTGGATTTCTTGTTCCTGCCTGTTTAATTCCCTGAATAATCCTTCCCGGGAGTGCACCTACATAAGTTCTTCTGTGTCCTCTTATTTCTGCTTCGTCCCTCACACCTCCTAAGGACATTCTTATGAACTTTCTTCCGAGTGTCCTTGCAATTGATTTACCAAGGGATGTTTTACCCACTCCTGGAGGTCCTACAAAGCATAAAATCGGTCCTTTAACTTCTCCTTTTTTTAAAATTCTAACAGCGAGGAATTCAAGAATTCTGTTTTTGACTCTTTCAAGGTCAAAATGGTCATCATCAAGTATTTTCTGTGTTCTCTTTAAATCAAGGTTATCCTTTGTTTCTCTTGACCATGGGAGTTCTGCAAGCCAGTCAATATAATTTCTTACAACTGTGTATTCAGGCATTCCAGGAGGTATTCTCTCGAGTTTTGAAACTTCTTTAAGTGCAACCTTCTCAACTTCTTCAGGCATTCCTGCCTCTTTAACCTTTTTCCTGAATTCTTCCACTTCTTTTGTTTTTTCATCAACCTCTCCCAGTTCTTTCTGGATTGCCTTTAACTGCTGTCTCAGATAGTACTCTCTTTGTTCCTTATCAATTTTCTCACTTATCTCTTCTCTTATTTTTTGAGAAAGAGAAATCACCTCTTTTTCCTGAGCAAGAAGTTTTAAAACATATCTCAAACGCTGGGTTGCGTTCTGCATTTCAAGAACCCTTTGTTTTTCTTCCACAGGAAATTGCATATAGCCTGCGACAAAATCAGCAAGTTTTCCCGGTTCAGATATATTCATTGCAATAATAAGAAAATCTTCAGGCACATAAGGTATATTCTGGACGATGTCTTTAAGCAGGTTCAAAACATTTGCCTTTAATGCTTCTAATTCTTTTTCATCTTTTTCTTTTATTGTCTCTTTGATTTCTTCAACCTCTGCTACAAGATAGGGTTTTTCTTTTAATGCTTTTTTAATCTTTGCTCTTTTGATTCCCTGTATTATAAGTCTCATGGTTCCATCGGGTGCTCGCATCATTCTTGAAATCACAGTTATCGTTCCTGTTTGATATAGATCCTTGAAAAAAGGGTTTTGAACTTTTTCGTCCTTCTGAGTTAAGGTGATAACGAGTTTTTCTTTTTTCAAAGCGTCATCAATCATTTCCTGGATGTTTTTTTCCTTTATTACAATAGGTATGGTCATGTTTGGAAAGACAACTCCTCCCTTCACGGGTAAAACATTCAAAACATCAGGTATTTTGATTTCTTCCATGATTACTCAATTTTTATTTCAATTGATTTTTTTTCTTTTTTTGGTATTATAATTTTTAAAATTCCATCTTTTAAAATTGATTCAATCTGGGAAGGGTCAGAATCATCGGATAGCTGGAACTTCACCCTAAATTTTCTTAAAGACCATTCAAGTCTATGAAAACATATGATTTCTTCCTCCTCTGGAAAACTTTCACCTTCAATACTCATAATTTTATTTTCATCTATTTTTATTCTGATATCTTCTCTCTTGACTCCTGGAAGAACAATTTCTATTATCCATTTTCCCTTTGTTTCTTTTATATTTGCAGGTGGTCTTGTAACATCTGATTCAGGATGGGAAAGAAACTCCTTTAAACTGCTTCGCATTTCTTCAAATATATCATCAAAAGGAAAGTCTTTCATGCCTCCTCCACAAATCCAAATCCCATTGAAGTTTTTTCACCAAAACCTGCTTCATAACCAAATTGGATTAATTCCTTTGGTGCTGAAGCTTTAAATTCCATAAGAGTCCCCCGAACCTTTATATTTTTTATTTCCATTAATTTGGTTTTATAAGTTTCAACTTCTATATGGACTTCTATTTCTTTTACAGGAATGTTATGAAATATTGAAAACTTTTCAATTAAATTTTCCTTTATTCTTGGGATAAAATCTTTGCTATCAGGGGTCAGGTAAAAAGAACTTATTTTATCTTTAATCTTTACCTTTCTTGAAATTGTAAGAGGTGAAAGAGTTTTTAATTTTAAAACTTTTTTATTCACAGAGACAGGTAATTCTTTTATTGATAAAATAGGCAGATTATAACCCAGAATATTTATGTTTCTATAAGTTTTAATGGATTTTATTATTTTCTCCATAAACTCTTCAATAGGTGAAGAGATGAAAAAACTTATAGGAGCAAGCAGATAACAGGCATCATCTTTGCCCATAAACTTATGAGGCAAAAAAGGTGAAAAGGTAAATAATTTAAATTTTTTACCTTTTTTCTTAAAGCCTACAGAATGCCAGAAAAAACTGAATTCAGGGTCTATTTTATAAAGTAAGTTATAAATTGAGGATGAAACATAATAAGGATATCCCCATGGAAATCTATACCAATTATCTTCTTTTCCAATAGTTAGTTTTAATCTCATATTTATATTTTAAATTATACTTATTTTTTTTATAAAAATCAAGAGGCA
>FWPU01008137.1_pt1 | contig 18260 bp, 17 predicted proteins | sample 2228361 | NCBI WGS metagenome assembly FWPU01 (sample SAMEA103939777, study PRJEB20133) | metagenome
TATCCCCCGCTGGCGGGGGACGGGGGGGTTGTCGGCGCTACTTTTCGGATAGGCTCTTAGACACCGAATTCGACTCGGTGGCGTCCCTCCCCAAATCGCTGGAAAGCCTGTTGACCCAAGCCAGTTATGCCGTTGTCACACCGCGTAGCGCAGGCACAAAGGAACGAAGTCCACAACCTCAATCACTGGCGATAAGGACGATTAAGCGGAAGCGCGACGCAGTGTCCTTCTCACTCTCTCCCACACGATGTCCACCTCCGGCACCCGCAGCAGAACAAGCAGCAGCGCGTAAACGCCGACGCCCAGCGCAAGACTGATAAGCACTTGCGCGATTTGCGCCCACTTGTGACGAATGGGCAGGTGATGTTCTAAAAACTGCGAACTGAACCAGCAGACCGCGCCTAAGGCGACGGTGGCAGCGGCACATTTGAGAAACGTGAGTAAACTCCGTTGGTCTTCGATGCCGCCCAAGCGTTTGTGGAGGAGATAAGTCAGCAGCGCGGCATTGACAATGGCAGCGATGGAGGAGGCGAGGGCGGGTCCACCGTAGCCCAACATCGGCAGGAAGATTTTCGCGGACACGACGTAAACGGCGATGCCACACAGTCCGACGAACACGGGCGTGATGGCTTCCTGCAAGGCGTAGTAGCCGCGGCTGACGATTTGCTGCACGCTCATGCCCCAGATGCCGGGCGCGTAGAAGATGAGGGCGTAGGCAACGTTGACGGTGCTCTCCGGAGTGAAGCGTCCATGCTCGTAAATCAGCCGCACGATGGGCATTCCCAGTGTCCACAGCACCGCTGCCGACGGTAGGCTCAACAACATTTCCACCCGCAACGCTTTGCCGATGGCTTCGCGCAACCCGCTGATTTCCTTTTTCGTTGCCAGCATGGATAGGCTGGGCAGCAACGCCATGGCGATACTGGACGCAAACACGGCGACGAAGATTTGCATGATGCGGTTGGAGTTATCAATCACCATCACTGCGCCTTCGGGTAACTTAGATGCGATAAGGCGCGGTAGCAGGAGCGCGTTGATTTGCGGCAGCGACAGTCCTAAAATGATGGGGGCAACGAGGGAGACGACTTTGCGGACGCCCTCATCGCGCAAGTCCCACAGCGGATTGAAGGACATGCCGACTCTCCACAGCACAGGCACTTGACAGACAAACGCCCCTAAAAACACGCCGACTAACGCCCCCCACGCCAGCCCCTCCACGCCGCCGCCTAATGTATGCGAAATCACGCCGCCGACTATGATGCCGAAATTGTAAACAATCGGCTGAAGCATCGGGTAGAAGAATTGACGCAGCGAGTTGAGTGTCCCCGCGAACAAACTCCCTAACACGAAGAAGAACTGGCAAGGCAGGAGGATGCGCGTGAGGGCGACGGTCAGTTCCAATTCTTGATGACGGTCAAGGTTGCGGTAGCCGGGCGAGGTCAGCCAGACCAACTGATAGGCAAAAATCCAGCACAGGCTGATGACGATGAGCAGCACGACGCTCAAAACCGTTCCCATCACCCGAAACGTCCGCCGCGCCTGATCTTCTTTGCCTTGCGTGAGATATTCGGTGAACACGGGAACAAACCCTGTGGCTAATGCGCCTCCGGAAATCAGGAAGTAGATAAAGTCAGGAATGTTGAACGCCGAAGCGTACGCGCCCGTCTGCCACGTCACGCCGAAGAGGTGAGAGATGACGAGTTGCCGTATCAGCCCGCTGACGCGGCTGAGGAAAATCATCACCATCATCAAGGCGGCAGCGCCCGCGACGGTGCTTTTCTGGATGCGCAAGGAGTTGGGTTGAGCGACTTCGTCCAATTTCGCTGTCTCTCCTGTTGTTTTCTGGGCGGGCATCTGTTATACTTAGTGCCTTGTGGGAAGTTTATCACAACGACCCAACGCCCACAAGGGGCGGTGCGACAACATCGTGAAACGAAAGGGAGGAATTCAGCGTGCCGAACATCAAATCGGCTGAAAAACGATTGCGGCAGAACGTGAAGCGTCGGCTGCGGAACTCGGCGATCAAGTCAACCATGAAAACGGCGATCAAGAAGGCGCTCAGCGCAAAGGACGAGGACGCCGCGCTCAGGGAAGCCCTGAGCGCGATTGACCGCGCCGCCTCGAAGGGCGTCATTCACAAAAACGCCGCCGCGCGGAAAAAGTCACGGCTGGTCAGGAAATTGAGTTCATGAGTTTCATAAGTTCACGGGTTCATACACTTGATGAACGCATAAACCCGTGAATTCATTTGCACTCCGCGCACAGCAAGTCGGGATGCCGCGCGGGGTCTTCGCGGACCAGGGCGTTGCACTTGATGCAAGGGAACGCCAGATAGCGGCGGGTCTGCTGGGCGTCACTCTCCACGACTTCGGAGGCGATGCCCAGTTCGCTTTCGGCGCAGCGGTAGCAGTAGCTTTCGCCTTCGTGTTGCAACTCGCAGGCGGGGCAGCACTCTTTGCCGCAAACTACACAGACGTGGTCTTCAAACTCCACTTCGACCTCGTAACCACATTCGCAAGTGCGCGGAACAGCCATGTTTGACTGATGCGTGAAACCTGAGACGTGACACAAAGATACAAGGATGCAAAGGGGCAACGGCTTGTATCCTTACATCCTTGTATCCCTGCATCCCTGCCTCACGCTTCACGTTTCATTCTCCTCATCCCCGTCCACAATAGGAACCTGTCGCACGACTTCACTCTGTTGGGCTAACGCCGAAGAGTTTTCCTTTGAGCTCGCCTTTTGTTGCCACTCGCGCTGCGCTTGCAGGTAGAGTCGCTTGATTTGCTTCATCTCCTCTTCCATTTCGCGGCGCAGTCGTTCCATCTCGTTGAGGAGTTTGAAGATGACTTCAACCCCCGCGAGGTTGACTCCCAAGTCCTGGGTGAGATGCTGGATGCGGCGGATGCGTTCGATGTCCTTTTGCGAATAGAGGCGCGGGCTATGCTCGCTTTCGCCCGTGCGCTTGGGATGAATCAGCCCCATGCGCTCGTACATCCGCAGCGTTTGTGGATGGGTGTTGAGCATCCGTGCGGCAACGCTGATGTAATAAACGCCGTCTTCGTGTTGGTGAAAACGGATTTCTTCTTCATATCGCATAATAAGCCTGCACCTCTTTTCACTCACTCGGTTTGCGGAAGCGATAGTTCAAATCCTTGCGCGGGTTCTCCTGCCGCAGCGAAGCCAGTTCCCGGACGAGTTCCAGTTCGCGCTCGGTCAGGTTCTTGGGAACCACGATTTTGATTTTCACGTATTGGTCGCCGCGCAAGGCATTGTCCGCCTGACCGGGCTTTTTCATGCGGGACACTCCCATACCGCTGAGACGCAGCGTTTGCCCGCTCTGCGTGCCGGGCGGGATTTTCATCGTCACATCGCCGTGAATGGTCGGCACGTTCATCTCCGCGCCCAACATGGCTTCTGTGAAGGTGACGGGCACTTCGCAATACACGTCGTCGTCTTTGCGCGTGAAGAACGGATGCGGCTGCGCCTTGACTTTCAGAAACAGGTCGCCGCGCTGTCCGCCGTTCAGCCCCATGCCACCGTGTCCGCCCAAACGAATACGCGCGCCGTCTTTGATGCCCTGCGGAATTTTGACCTCCAGCCGCTCGGAGCGGTCCACGCCCCCCGCGCCATTGCAGGAGACACACGAACGCTGCGTAAGGGTGCCCATGCCCGCGCAGCGCGGACAGTTGACCTCGCTCTGTCCGAAGATGCCGCGCTTTTGCGGCTGCTTGCCCTTGCCGCGACACGCTGGACAGGTCTGCTTCGCGCCGCCCCCTGTGCCGCGACAGGTCTCGCACGGCTGCGGGGAGGTGACGGTCAACGTGCGCACGCCGCCGAAGACCGATTCCTCAAACGTGATGCTAATTTCGCGTTCGACGTCCTCGCCCCGCTGCGGCTGGCGCGGCGGCGGCGGTTGCGGTTGTTGTGGCTGCTGGCGGAACTGGTTGAGCAGGTGGTCAAACAAGCCGGAGAAGTCAGCGTGCTTACCCGCCCCGGAATCGTTGGCGTCGTGCCATTCCGGGCTGCCCCCAGGACGCCAGCGGAAACCGCCGCCCATCTCGCGGAACGCGCTGCCGAACTGGTCGTACTGCTTCCGCTTGTCCGGGTCTTTCAGCGTCTCGTAGGCTTCATTAATCTCCTTGAACTTCGCCTCCGCCGCCTTGTCGCCGGGGTTAATGTCGGGATGGTATTTCCGCGCCAATCGCCGGTACGCCTGCTTGATGTCCTTCTCCGACGCCGTCTTCGGGACGCCCAAGATGTCGTAGTAGTCTTTGGGCATCAGATGGGTCAATGAGTCAATGAGTCAATGGGTCAATGGGTTCACGCGTTGACCCATTGACTCATTGACTCATTGACCATTCGATTTACGTCGTGCCTATCTGAATCTGCTTGGGCTTAACGTCTTCCATTTTGGGGATGCGAATTTCCAGCACGCCGTTGGCGAAAGTGGCAGAGGCAGCGTCAGCGTTGATGGGCACGCTGATGTTGAACGTGCGATGGAAAAGCCCGTAAACGCGCTCCACACGATGGTAGTGGGCGTCGCCGAACTTGTCATCTTTCTTCCGTTCGCCCTTGATGGTCAGGCGGTCATTCGTCAGTTCGATGCTCACGTCGTCCTTGTTCACGCCCGCAATTTCCGCCTGCACTACAATCGCGTCCGAAGTCTCAATCACGTCCACCGACGGCGACCATGCCGCGCCCGCCCCAGCGTCCTCGCCGCGCGTGTGCCCGCGTCCCAACATGTCGTCAAACAACCGGTCCACCCGCTCCCGCAACGACCGCATCTCACCGACCGGGTCCCAACGTGAGAGTTTCATTGTCGTCTCCCCAATTAGTTAATCGGTCAATGGGTCAATGGGTCAATGAACTGAACCCATTGACTCATTAACCCATTGACTCATTTCACTCTGCCGTCTTGTATTCGGCGTCAATGACTTCCTCGCCTTCTTTGGCTTGTTCCTGCTGCTGACCTTGACCATCCGCGCTGGCGGCTTGCTGTTCCGCACCAGTCGCCTGAGCGCGGTACATCGCTTCGCCGATGCGGTGGAACGTCTGCGTCAGGTCGTCCATCGCCTGACGAATCGCGCTGATATCCTCGCCCGCCATCACCTCACGCAGCTTTTTGATGGCGGCTTCGGCAGCCTCGCGGTCGCTGACGGCGATTTTATCCTGATTGTCTTTGATGAATTTCTCGACCTGATAGGTCAAGTTCTCCGCCTTGTTGCGCTCCTCAATCAGTTCGCGCCGCTTGCGGTCCTCTTCGGCGTGGGCTTCGGCGTCTTCTATCATCCGCTCCACGTCGCTTTTGCTCAGGGTCGTCGAACCTGTGATGGTGATTTTCTGCTCCTTGCCGGTCGCTTTGTCGCGGGCGTGGACGTTGAGGATACCGTTGGCGTCAATGTCGAACGTGACCTCAATCTGCGGCATCCCGCGCGGGGCGGGCGGAATATCGGTCAGGTTAAAGCGCCCCAACGTGCGGTTGTCCCGCGCCATTGGACGCTCGCCTTGCAGCACGTGAATTTCCACGCTGGTCTGGTAGTCCGTCGCCGTCGTGTAAACCTCCGTTTTGCGGGTCGGGATGGTCGTGTTGCGCGGAATCATCGTCGTCATCACGCCGCCCAGCGTTTCAACGCCCAGAGAAAGCGGCGTCACGTCCAGCAGCACGATGTCCTTCTGCAAACCCGTCAACACCGCCGCCTGAATCGCCGCCCCCACCGCTACCACCTCATCGGGGTTGACGCCTTTGTGCGGCTCCTTGCCCGTCAGGTTCTTGATGAGTTCCTGAATCATCGGCATACGCGTCGAGCCGCCGACGAGCACGATTTCGTCAAGGTCTTTCTCGGAAATTTTCGCGTCCGCTAAGGCGTTGCGGAATGGCGTGATGCAGCGTTCAACGAGATGGCGCGTCAGGTCCTCAAACTTGGCGCGGGTAATCACGATGTCAAGGTGTTTCGGACCGTTCTGGTCGGCGGTGATGAACGGCAGGTTGACGTTCGTCTGCATAACGGTTGAGAGTTCCACTTTCGCCTTCTCCGCCGCCTCGCGCAGACGTTGCAGGGCTTGCGGGTCGCGCCGCAGGTCAATGCCGTTTTCTTTCTTAAACTCGTCGGCGATGTAGTTGACCAGCACCTCATCCCAGTCGTCGCCGCCGAGGTGCGTGTCGCCGTTGGTGGATTTCACCTCAAAAACGCCCTCGCCGACTTCCAGGATGGACACGTCGAACGTCCCGCCGCCCAAGTCCCAGACGAGAATCGTTTCATCCTTCTTCTTGTCCAATCCATACGCCAGCGATGCCGCCGTCGGCTCGTTGATGATGCGCAGCACGTTGAGACCCGCGATTTCGCCCGCAATCTTCGTCGCGTTGCGCTGGGCGTCGTTGAAGTAAGCAGGAACCGTAATGACGGCGTCTTTGACGGGTTCGCCCAGGTGCGCCTCCGCGTCCGCTTTCAGTTTTTGCAGGACCATCGCGGAGATTTCTTCGGGGGTGAATTGCTTGCCCTGAATCTCCACACACGCCAGGTCATTCTTGCCGCGCACGACTTTGTAGGGCACCATCTTGCGCTCGGTCTCTACCTCGTCATACCGCCGTCCCATGAACCGCTTGATAGAGTAAATTGTATTCTCTGAGTTAATCACCGCTTGACGTTTGGCAAGTTGCCCCACCAGCCGCTCGCCTGTTTTGGTAAAGGCGACCACCGACGGACACAGCCGCCCGCCCTCCGACGTGGAAATCACCGTCGGCTCTTCCCCAGAGCGCTCCACAACGGCGACGACGGAGTTCGTCGTTCCTAAATCAATTCCAACTGCTCTCGGCATATCCTCACCAACCTCAATTCGGGATGAAGGGTTGAGGGTTAAGGATTAAGGGCGCAAAGTCGAACCCTCACCCATTAACTCTCAACCCTTATCATACAATCTGAGTGCTTCGTTGTCAAATCAAGTCGCAACTTATGAAGGCAGACCCCGCAACTTTGGGGTCTGCCTTTGAATGACGTTTTCTGCTGGTGCAGAAGGGGCATCGGTTATGCGTCTATCTCGCCTTCGAGATCCACATCCTCCAACAGCCTTTCCAACTTCCTGACCTCTTCTTCGCTTGTCTGGCGCGGATTGATGGCGGCGTGCAGGGCGTTCATCACCTCGCCCGCGATGTAGATAGGCGCATGGGCGCGCAGCGCGAGCGCAATCGCATCGCTGGGTCGGGCGTCAATTTTCTTGACCTTGCCACCATCTTCTAACTCAATCGTCGCCAGATAGGTTTTGTCCTGAATGTCGTCCACGATGACCCGTCTGACCTTGACATTGGCGAGGTTCAGAATGGTATTGAGTAGGTCGTGCGCGCTCTGATAGCCTTCCTCCTGAGTCAGAAAGCCAACAATGGACTGCGCTTCAGCGAACCCGACCCAGATGGGCAGCACTGACCCCTCCGCCACATCTCTCAAAACGACCACCAAACCGCCTTGCGCATCCGCTCCGACACCTTCAACTTTGACTTCCAACATTTAACTCACCAAGCCTTATGGCTGTCAATCCCAATGATCAACTTCGCCCTCTTACAATCAAGGAACGGCACAGCGTCCGCTCCCTACGTATGGCTGCTGATTGGTCATTCGGTTGTGCCTTTGAACGACACGGCATCCGTTCCCTACGACTCACCACTGCCTCGAAGGCTCCCTGCCATCCCTCCCTCTTGCACCGACCACAGCCCGCGAGCGGGTCCTCGGTAAGTCTCCTCTCCAAAGCAATACTTGCAGATGAGAGGAGCGCGACGAAGGGGCGACGTCGTCCCCACCGTCTTAATCTCTCGTCCGCACTGACTGCAACGCGGCTTCGCGTTCACCATGCGGACCACCTCCTTTGTGGATAATGCCCAAAGGCATCACCAAGTTAATTATACCAGTTGATAGCAGTAGGCTCAATATATCTGCGGGAAATTTTTGCAACCTCACAGTATCAACTCGTATTTCGACCCCACATCGGGGAGTTTGGCGACCTCAATGCGAGCCGGAAAGGCATTTTTAAGCGTTTCAAGGTGCGTAATCACCAAAATCTTGTCAAAATCCGCGCTAATGACGTTGATGGATTCTAAAATCCGTTGTAAGCCCTCGGTGTCCTGCGTTCCGAAGCCCTCGTCCACCACCAGCGTCCGCAACCGCGTCCCGGCTCGGCGGGCAAGCAGTTTTGAAAGAGCGATGCGCAGAGCGAAGTCTACGCGGAAACTCTCCCCGCCAGAGAACAATTCCAGCGGGCGTGTCCCCAACTCGTCGCTGACCTTGATGTCCAGTGTTTCCTTGATGCCGCCCGATTTCAGGTCGCGCAGCGGCTCAATGGAGACGTTCACCCGATTGTCGGTCAACTGGCTGAGGAGGCGGTTGGCTTCGTCTTCGATTTCGGGAATGGCGTTTTCGATGATGAGCGCGGGAATGCCATCCCTTCCGAAAGCCATTACCAGTTTGTCGTAAAGAAAATGGTCGTGGTTGAGTTTCTTTATCCTCTCCTCTTCTATGGACTTCTCCTGTGCCAGTTTTTCAACGGCGCGTAACTTTGCTTCCATCTCGCCCTGCTCGCGGATGAGGCGGTCGCGCTCGCTGACGCTCGCGGCTCGGCTTGTGGTGACCTCATGGAGTTGCTGCTCCACTTGCCCTAAAGTCGTCAGTTCTTCTGCCAACCGCGCCCGCTCTTGCTGCCACATCCGTTGTTGTTCCTCTTTGTCGGCAAGGCTCCGTTGTTGTTGTTGCAAGTTCTGTTCTACCACGTTAATCTGTTTTTCGGCATTGTCCAGCCGCTCTTTTCGGGCGGGCGCGGCACTCAATCGCGTCAGTTCCTCCTGCGCGGCACGGTGCGCGCTTTCACTGTAATTTAACGACGAAATTGCCCGCTGAGTTTCATTAAGTTCATGTTGCCTGTCCGCAGAGTATGTCTTGCGCTCCAAAATCTCGTCCAGGCGCTTCAGCGATGCCTCCAAAGTCGGGAGGCTCTCCGCCGCCTGATGTTGCTGTTCTCGCGCTGATTCCAACTTCGCCCGCTCCACCTCAAATCTCTGCAAGTCTCGCAGCGACTGCCGCACCGCCTGATGTCGGGCGGCGTTGTAACCTATCCGTTGAAGTTCTGCCATAACCTGCGCCAGTTTCTCGTGTTCCAGCGGCGCGAAATCCTTCTTCTCCAACCGCTGGGTCAACGCCTGAACCTCTGCTTTGATTTCCTTCAAACTCTCGGCTGCCTGTTGCGCCTCTCTCTCGGCGGTGACAGCGTCCGCGAGTTTTTGCTGCGCGGTGGGCAACTGTCGTAACCGCTCCTCCCATTCCTTCACCTGCTTATTCAACCGATCCTTCTCCTGCTTTGCCTTACGCGCGTCGTGCAGAATCGCCTGCACGCGCCGCTGAACTGCCTCCTTCTCCTGCGTCATCTGCCGTTCGACGTCCTTCTGGTGTTTCTCATCCAACGGCTGACGGCACACGGGACACTGCGGCTCGCAGGTGGAGCGTATCATCGTCAACCGCTGCTCCAACCGAGCGTTTTCGCTTTCGGCAGCGTCCTTTTGCGCCTTGAGTTGCGCTAATTGCTCTGCGCAGGCTTGAATCTTCTCCCGCGCCGCGTCGCGCTGGGCGGAAAGCTCTGTCAGAGCCTTCACCGCTGCCTCCGCCTCCGCTCGCTCACGCTCGCGGCTCGGCAGCGCGTCGGCTTTGCGCTTCAACTCCAGTCCCTGACGCTTGCGCGTGTCGACTTGCACCTGAATCTCGTTCCGCGCCTTCTCAATCTCCCGTTCCAGTTCGCGCCGCTGCGATTCCCATTCTTCGTGTTGTGCCCGGCGTTTCTCCCAGTTTTCGTCCTCTTGTCGCGCCGCTTGCAGTCGCTCGCAACCTGCCTCAATCTCCGCCGCCTTTTGCAGCACAGCGTCCGTCTCCGCCATCGCCTTCTGCATTTGCTCCAGTTGAGACTGCGCCCGCGTCCGCTCTTGCTCCACCTTCGCCCGCTCGCGCTCAATCGCCAACTCCAGCCGCCGCTGCTTCTCGCTCAACGCCTGCAACTGTCTCAACTTCTGCGTGAACTCCTCGTCCTGTTTCCGCAACGCCTGATACCGCTCAGAGTCCGCCAAAATCCTGTCTTTTTCGTTGAGAATCTCCCGCAACTGCTGCGCTTGCCGTTCCAGTTGTTTCACCTGCGCGGTCAGCGCGTTGACGTCGCGTTCCGCTTCCAGCAACCGCTTCGACAGTTCCTCTGCTTGCTGTTTCTTCGTCAACAGCGCGGCGCGTTCATCGCGCAGGCGCGACAGTTCCTCCTCGCGCTGTTGCAACTCCGCCTCGACCCGCGCCACCCGTTCGCGCAGTTCCGCAAGATGCGTCTCGTATTCTTCGCGGTGCTTCAACTCTGCGTCCATCTCCTCCAGCCGCGCCTTCAAACTTGTCGTCTCTGCGGCCAGATGTCGCGCCCGTTCCCGCGCCCGCTGCGCCATTTCGTCGTAGCGCGACAACCCCAAAATCTCGCTGAGGATCTGCTTCCGCTCGCGGGCGTTCTTGCGCGTGAACTCATCTGCCCGCCCCTGCAAAATGAACGCGGAGTTGATGAACGTCGCATAATCCATCCGCAAAGTTTGCCTGATTTTTTCCTCCGTCTGCTTCAAGCCCGGCTGCGTCAACGGCAGGTATTTGTCCTGCGCGGGGTCAAACACCTGAAACTCTAAGCGATGCGAGTCACTGCGCGCCGTGCGGCGGAAGCGACGCAGGACGCGGTAGCGGTCGCCCTCCAACTCGAACTCCAACTCCACCGACATCTCCTGCGCCCCCAGCCGCAGCAACTCCTCGTTCCGCGCGCGCGCCTCCCCCCACAGCGCCCACGTCATCGCATCCAACAGCGCGGATTTGCCGTGCCCGTTGTTGCCCGACAGGCACGCGACGTGAAACTGCGTAAAATCCAGCGGCGGATTTTCGTCCGCGTAACTCAGAAAATTCTTCAATGAAAGTTTGACGGGAACCATAAACACCTCTCCATCGGGTCTGCGAGAGGAATTATATCGCAAACGGCGAACGAAATCCGCGAATAACGCGAATAGAAAAGGGAGTGACACCATGCCCGACTTCCCCCGCGCACAAATTATCCCGCACCCCGACGCGCAACTGTCCTTTGAAATGGACGGGCGCGAGGTGCTGCGCTATCACTACGCCGACCGACATCCCAAGCCGTTCTTCTTTCCCGTCATCGGACCGTGCGGGCGTTCCATCACGCGCCTGGGACATCCGCACGACCCGCACGGGCACCGGCACCATTTCAGTTTGTGGGTCGCGCACTACGACGTGAACGGCTGCGATTTCTGGTCGTTCGGGCGCCGGCAGGGGCGGATTGTCCACGACCGCCTCGTGAAAATTGAAGACGGCGACCGCGCCGCGCTGACGGTCCGAGCGCAGTGGTTGGACGACCAGCAGAAACCGCTGCTCGCTGATGAACGCGTCTGGACGTTCACACCCCTGCACGAAACCTGGGCGGGAGGGAAGTTTGGGGAGTTCTTCTTGGACCTGCGGCTCACGCTTACACCCGTCGCTGCCGCCGTGACGCTCGGCAAAACGCCGTTCGGCTTGCTCGCGGTGCGCGTGGCGAAAACGATGGGCGTCCACGACGGCGCAGGGCGCATCACCAACAGCGAAGGCGGAGTGAATGAATCCCAAGTCCTCTGGCGTCGGGCGCGGTGGTGCGACTACTCCGGCGACGCCGCCCCGGGCATGATCAACGGCATTACCCTCTTTGACCATCCGCTCAACCCGCGCCATCCGACTCACTTCCACGTCCGCGACGACGGCTGGATGGGCGCATCGCTGACCTACGCCGAACCGCTGGACATCACAAAGGAACAACCGTTGACCTTGCGCTATCGCTTCTGGATCCATACCCGCTGGTGCGACTTGAAAGAAACCGAAGCCCACTGGAACCGCTGGTCGCACGCGGTCGGGTAGCGAGCGCCATCGCTACAACGGCGGCAATTCCCAACAGCGAAAGAAAACTCCCTACCCCAAACTCCGTCGGCGCGTAGGTCATCGCGACCTTGTGCGTGCCTGCGGGAACGCTCATCCCGCGCAGCACGCTGTCCGTGCGCCACATCGGTTGAGGTTGTCCATCCAGCGTCGCCCGCCAGCCGGGAAACCATGATTCGCTGAGAACGAGAAACGCCGGCTGCGACGTGAAGCATTGCAGCGCGAGGCGGTTGGGGCGAACCTTGTAGTCGCCCGTCCACGAGTTCGCGGCTTCATGAACTCCACGAACCCATGAACCCATGAACTCCATCGCCTGTCCTTCCACCACCGCCATCTTTTTCGGCTCAAACTCCGCCCCTGCCATGACCTGCTTTGCCTGCTCCCACGAACTCACCGACTTCACCACTCCCACAAACCACGCGCGCGGCAGAGCGTTTTTGTTTTCGTAGAGGAGCGGTCTGCCGCTCCAGACGCGCTGCCATGCGGAGGAGTTTTCCAGTTCGGTCATGTTCAACGTGACGACGTATTTTGTGTTGAGCAAGTCCAACAGTTTCGTGTCATTCGCGTTCACGTTCAGTCGGTCCTGCGCCTGCATCAGCACGGCGTGCCAGCGGGCGGGACGCAGCGGGTCATAGCCTTCGACGCTCATCACGCGAAACGGCAGGTTGAGGTTGGGCGACATCAAATCCATCCATCCGTTCAGATGGTCAAGCGAGGTATCCCCGAAACCGTTGAACGAAACGTATGGACTGCTCCACGCCCGCACAATCACGTTCGGGCGCGTCAGCACGCGAAACGTCGTCGGGTCACGGCGCAACGGTTCGACGATAGCGGGCGTATGTTCGTAGAAACGCGCATTGGTAGTCGGAATCGTCCGCCAGCCAAACGGCAGCAGGTCGGCAATCAGCACGAAAACGCAGACGCCCCCCCGCCACGGGGGAACACACCGCAGGGCAACCAGCAGCACCAGCAACAAAAGCAGCACGCACACCACGTCCACGCTGACCGTCTGATGAAACTGCTGTGCGACGACGCCGAAATCCCCCGTTGTCAACTTGACGCCGATGCGTTCAAACTGACGACGCAGCGCGGACTCCATCCACGACAACGTGGGCGATTGCGCAAAAAGCAGAATTGCCAACATCACCGACAGCAATGCCGTGAGCGCGGTAACGATACGGCGACAGAGAGCGAGTGAGATTTGCTTGTCGACAAGCACACCCTCCGCACCCAGCGCCGCCAACCCGCTGCCGCAAAACGCCACGAGAAACAGAAACCGCCCCGGTCCTTTGAACGCCCCGAAGCCGGGCACGTGCGAAAGCAATGCGTGCAATGGCGTGTAGCGTCCGAACGCGAGAAGCAAGCCAATGAGCGTGAAGATCGCAAAATACCAGCGAAGGTGTCGGAACGTTGAAACGTTGGAACGTTGGAACGTGCCAACCAGAGCGAGTATCAATGGCAGCACCCCCAAGTAGCCGCACAGTTCGTAATAGTTTCCCTCGCCCCAGTAGTTATTGAACGACGGATGCCCAAACGACGCGGGCAGCAGAAACGTGGTCATCTGCTCCGGGGGGAGCGAGTAGATGCTGACGAACTTGTAGTCCACCTGGGATCGCGTGGATTCGCGCAGCGTCCCCAGCGCGGGCAGGATTTGCAGCGCGGCAATGAAACTTCCTAAACACAAAGCGCACGCAAAGAGTGCCCAACGGCGACGCGATTGACCATTGCCCCATTGCCCCATTGCCCCATTGACCGATTTAATGAGGGCAAATCCCACCAACACCATGACGCTCATCGCTGATATTTGCAGATGTCCTGCGAGCAACTGCACGCCGAAGACGAGGGCTAGTAGAGCGGTGTTGAGCAGGTTCGGACGCTGCCACAGTCGCTCCACCCACCAGCCCATCAACGGCAGCCAGACGCACACCGCGAGAATGGTGGGATACTGAAGCCGACAGACGACGAAGCCGCCGAGCATGAAGCACGTCGCGCCGAGAAAACTGGCAATGACTGACAATCGCTGACTGCGCAGAAAGCCGTAATGAAACAGCCCCGCCAGCGTCACGTGCAGCCACGCGCCATACAGAAACCCGCCAGGCGGAGCGACCAGCAGAGCGGGCAAATTCAGAGGATAAAAAACCGCCGACTGCAAATTCCCCACAAACGGCATCCCGCCCAGCACATAAGGGTTCCACAGAGGCAATACGCCTTCCTGAAAACATTGTTGCTTGAAGACGTGCCACGGATAAAAGACGAGCGCGTAGTCCGCCCAGTAGAGAGCCTGACGTCCGCAGACCATCGGGACGAAAAGCAGCGACGCCAGCGCGAGCAACGCCAGCACTGCTTTGACATCGTGGTTGTCTTTGATTCGGTTGATGGCAGATGGCATGATTCTTCCTTACATATTCGTCATTCTTGCCTCCTACAATAAGCGTTCACGATGTCAATAATCAGTCCCACGTCCTCCCGCGCCGAAGTGACGGGCGTGCGCGGCGGCGTGCCGTGCGCGATGCAATCGTGGAAGTGCCGCAACTCGCGGACGAACGCGCTTTCCCATGCGACAGCAGGTTCCTTGCGTTGCGTCGTGCCGTGGGGGTCTATCTCGTAAACAGTCACCGTCGAGAGAATGCCGCGCGCGAATCCCGTGGGATAGGAGAGCAGGACGCGCTTGGAATCGCCGTAGACTTCGAGCGTTTCTTTGAAGTCCCACAGGCGCGAGAGGTCAATCCACGTCGCCACGCCGCGCGCCGTTGGCGTATTCGAGCGTAGTGGTGATGGCTCTGCCGTCGTTCCAAATCTCTGTGCTGACAACGCGGAGCGGCACGCCCAACAGGACGCGCAAGCCGTAAAGGTCGTGAATCATGCTGCCCGCCAGCACGAAGAAAGCGCGTTCAACGTGCGGCGGCGCATCCCCCATCGCCTCGCGCAGCGCGGCTTGACGAGCGGCGTGCGCCGACGCGCGCGCGCGCGGCGGAACGTCGTCGAACCGCTTGAGCCGAAACTGCCGCAGGTGCAGCGCGTTGTCAGGGTGCAGATGATTGACCTGCACGAAGCGAACGTCATCCATGCCGTCCACTTCACGCTTGGCGATTTCATAGGCGGGGTCGTAAACTTTCATGTATCCGACCATGCCCACTTTGCCCGAACGTTCCGCAGCCGCAATGATGGCGTCGGCTTCTGGCAGCGAGAAGCACATCGGCTTTTCGATGAAGACGTGCTTGCCCGCGTCAAACGCCGCAACGGCGACTTCTGTTTTCGGGTCGGTGTGGCAGAGCAACACGGCGTCCACGTCGGAGGCGAGCAGTTCACCATAATCCGTCGTGTGCTGCGGGACGTGAAATTCCTCCGCCATACACTTCGCCAACGATGGCGAAACGTCGCAGACCATCGTGACTTCAAACTCCTCCCGCAGCCCCGCCAAATTCGGAAGGTGCTGAATCTGCGCGATAGCGCCACAGCCGATAACGCCGAGTTTGATTGGTTTCATAGATTTTTCACCAACTCATCCGCTCATAAATCTCTGGGAACCGTTCCGCGATTTTCTCGCGGTGGTCAAACAGGCGCGCGGCTCCCTGAAAGGTGAGGACCGCCCAGACGATTCCGACAAGGGCAACGACCGGCAGCATCGAGAGACAACGGGAAAGCCAATGCACACGCCACAAAATCGGCGCAACGAGAAACGCCGCTGCCACGCTCCACGACAAAGGCAACATGCCCATCAATGCAACAACCGCAATCCACCATCGCTCCGCTTCCGCCCCCCCCGCGAGGAGGACAATAGCCAGCATCAGAAGTTCAACGCCAATGACGTGACGCAGAAAGAAAAAATCGGCAAAAGCCAATAGCACGAACGGCAGCACTCCCCGCCATTCTCGCGGCAGTTGCACCGATTGGGTCAGAGCCTTCTTGCCCGCGCTGAACTGTCGCACGAACTGACTGCCTCCCTTCAAAACGAGCGTGAGAACGATGAACGGCAGCCAAACCAAACAGGTCACATCGCCCGCTATCACCGCAGGCATGGGCACAATTGCCGCCACGCCGACCACGAGCGCGACGAACTGAAAGTAGGGCAGAGGCGGCGGGCACGGAGTCTCCGCCCTACTTTCCCACAACGCCCCCGCGATACACAGCATCGCCATCGCGCCCAAAAACCAGAAACGGCTGGCGAAGAAAACGTAAAAGCCAATCGCTCCCACTAAGGGCAGCGTCGCCGCCATCAGCCATATCAAACCGAACCGCATAGTCGCATTGCCGTGCCGCCATAACAGCGCGCAGAGAATCGCTACAACAACGGCTTTCTCAAGCGCCCCCCCCACCATGCGATAGGTCTCGTGTCCGACGGTCGGGTCGTTCGTCGCTATCGTCCACAGCAAAGAGCCTTCCAGCGCAAACAAGTTGAGCGCGTTCGGCTTCGGCATCCGAATGCCCGTCGCCACGACGCCGGACACGCGATGATGCTGATACGCCGTGTAACTCAGCGCGACGCAACCGAGCCAGATGACGAGCAACGGCGCCGCGCCCAGCCAATCGCGTCGTTCGGGCTTTTGACCCAACCAGCCCCGCAGCGCAACCAAAGCCATCGGCAAACCCAGCGCGTCCTCCTTCGACAGAAAAGCGCAAAGGGCAAAAAGCAACGTCAAAACGTACCACCGTGCCTGTCGTCTTTCCTGCCAGTTCAGCAACGCCAACATCGCCCCTATCCAAAACAATCCCGCCAAAATCGTCGCTGACACGCACGGATAAAAAACCACCTCACGATGCCCCGGATAAACTGCAAACAAAACCGCCGCGCCCGTCGCCGTCCATGCCGAAGAAAAAACCCGCCGCAGGAACAGAAACAACAGCCAACAGACAATCCAGAAGAGAATCAGATTGACAATGCGATGTCCCCACAACACCTGCCCGCAAATCTTCTGCGCCAGCATGAACTCCAGAATTTGCACGGGGCGATAAAACCAACCGTGCATCGGGTCGAACGCAGAGCGCACCGCCTTCCACGACCACTCGCTCATGGACATTAGCCACGCATCGTCAAAATGCGGCGGTCGGCGCAACCCGCCGCCGTAAACGAGGGGGATGAGGAGAAGCAGGGAACAGGCAGTGACAAGTGCATTTAGAGATGGTCTTCGCACGAGGTTACCAACTCTCTATCGTTAGTCCCTCTATCTCTGCATAGCGCCGGCTTACTTGAGAGCTCCATTCCAACACCGTCGCGTCTTCCAGAAAGCTCTCAATCTTGAGCGTGTTTTCATCAGCGCGGGCAGAGTTTGCAGCACCGTAGAGCAACTCGCCGACAACAACGGGCGCGACGCAGATTTCCTCCGCAGCGTCGAACTTTTCCAGCAGCCCGGGCTCGCCGTTGAGGAAGGGCACGACGATATTTGTGTCCACGCTGAACTTACCATTCATCGGCATCTAGCCTTTCGCAGTCTTCTTCAATCGCTTTCAACATCGCTTGCGCGTCCTCATCATTGAGCACCCCAAAATGCCGCGCAAAAGAACGCCGCTGCGGCACCTCATACTGAATGACAACAGGCGTGCCGTCGGCAGGCGGTTCGACAGGTTCGATGAACTCCACTTTCCCCTCACGATAAATGGCTTTGGCTTGAACAAGCATCGTTGTCACCTCCAATCTGACGGGCAATCCCTCCGTTAAGCACAATCATGCTGCCTTTGCCTTTCGCGGAGAGTGGTGGTTGACAAATACTTCCGTTGCCAAACGTAATGCCTCCTCCCATGCCTCACGTGGCAACCCAGGATGGTGATAATTCTCCACGATACGGTCTATTGTCCATCCTGCTGCAATCAACCGCAATATACCCGCTGCTTCGATACGCGTGTATTTGAACGTCGGTCGCCCGCCGCAGATGCCCTTTGCCTTCACGACATACTGTCTCAGCGGAACGTATTCGTAGATTTCACCGCTCCCGTTTGCACACACCAGTTTTCTTCGGCGGGAATTCTATCTGTATGATAAGCCAAGCTGCTCTTCGCGTCAAATACCGCGCGCATTGACGAGTCGGAAAGAGCTGTGCCATGCTCAGGTCGCAGAGAGTGGCGACTTTTCCGTTCTGGGGCGCGATATGCTGGGTCCTCGTCGTTATTGTGGACCGTCCCGGCAGCTCACTCCTCCTCCTCGCACCGAGACATCGGTATCGAGTCGAAGGCGTATAATTGCCCCAGGGAACTCACTCACCTTCACCCCCCCTCAAAAACGCCTCCCTCGAAAATCGTCGGCATAGGATGCCGAACTGGTCTATCGCCCCCCTGCCCCCGTTGACGGGGGCTGTCCCCCGC
>FWPU01008138.1_pt1 | contig 18257 bp, 4 predicted proteins | sample 2228361 | NCBI WGS metagenome assembly FWPU01 (sample SAMEA103939777, study PRJEB20133) | metagenome
TTATCAATCTTTTTAGAGGTGAAACCTCTAATAACATTGACAAAGAGGTTTCACCTCTATTAGGATAATTTTATGCCATCAAAATACATGGTTCGTAGTTTTGAAGTGGGTGGTATCTACCATATTTTTAATCGAGGCGTGGATAAGCGAGCTATATTTTTAGAGGAACAGGATTATCGAATTTTTCTTTACTATCTATATATTTATCTCACTCCACTAGAGAAAGTGCTCAAAAGGTATCATGATCTTCCTCTGCGTTTATTTAATAAAAATGTTGCCAAGAAGGTTGATCTATTGGCATATTGTCTAATGCCTAATCATTTTCATTTTTTGATGAGAGCAAAGGATAAAAATGGCATATCTCAATTTATGAAACAGCTATCCAATGCCTATACACATTATTTCAACAACAAGTACAAAAGAGCAGGGACACTTTTTGAAGGATCTTTTAAGTCTGTTCCCATTCCAACAGACGAGCTTTTGATGCATACCTCCCGTTATATTCACCTCAATCCTGTTGTAGCAAATCTGAGCAAAGAGTCTGAGTATGAGTGGTCAAGTTATAAAGAGTATATAGATGAGTCTCCTCTAAAGATCTGTAACACTAAGATAGTTTTGAATCTTTTTCCCTCAGTCTATGCATATAAAAAATTTGTCAACGATCAAAAGGACTATGCAAAGAAGCTAGAGGAAATCAAGCATCTTATTATTGAGTAACTTAGCCCTTCTCTGTTTTTTTATTTATCATCTTGACCTTCTTTTTGTCATCTCGGCTTTTTTTGTCATCTCGAACGCAGTGAGAGATCCCCTCACGACTGAGAAAGCATGGGAAGGGATTTCTCCTCGCTTCGCTCGTGAAATGACAAGTTAGTGTCTAGCAAGGATACAATAGTATGAGATTGCTTCGCTTCGCTCGCAATGACGTTATAGAGTAACCATTGTTGGTTCGAATCATACACGTTTAGTCATTGTGATCCCACTCTGGCAAAGAAGCAATCTCATACAATCTCTTCATATAAATCTTGACAAAAGGGATTATTTTTCGTTATTAAAGCAATTTTTTTCTTTCGTGAGCCTCCTTTTAACTGTTTTTCTCTTTGTATGGCAGATTCGATATCATCAAAAACCTCAAAGTACACCAGTTTTGTAATATTGTACTTTGCTGTAAATCCCTTTATTAATTTTTGTTTATGTTCATATACTCTTCTTATCAAGTTATTTGTTACACCAATATAGAGAACAGTATTTGTTGGATTTGTCATGATGTAGACGTAGGAGTGTTGCATATGAAATTGCTTCTTCCGTCATTACGAGACCACGAAGTGGCGAAGTAATCCCATCTTATATTATATGAGTATTGTATGAGTATTATATGAGATTGCTTCGCTTCGCTCGCAATGACGGAGGAAAATCCCAGCAATGACGGTGTTGAGTACCCTCCAATGCTCGCAATGACGGTGTTAAGTACTCTCCAACACGCGCAATGACGGAGTAAAAGCCCCTTCCTCGCAATGACAGTATTGAATGTTGAATGTACGCAGCTATAACAGTATTAAAGATCGCAACAATGATGATATTATTGATTTCGATCATACTGATGTACTATGGTGTACCACTTGTTGGACCAAAACGAATTGCACTGCCTTGATTGTAGAGAGATTTGACTTGATTTGCGGTTAGAGCGTAGTTAAATATCTGTACATCATCAATTTGCCCCGAGAAATAACTGTTGTCTTGGTAGTTATATCTCCCAATATCCATATCGCTTGTGTTATAGTCGAAACTATTAGTTCTTGTTGTAGAATTTTTAAGGACTCCATCAACATAATATTTTGTTACAGTTGGAGTCCATGTCACTACAAAGTGATGCCAGTCACTTCCTGTCACAGTTGCAGAAGAAGAGTATTCAGCTTGACTATTGTTATAAATTACAACTCCCATGCTATTTGCTCCGGCAGAAAAGTAAAATCCATCATGATCAGGATTTGAAAATCTGAGACTACTTATTGGGCGACCAGTTGCTGATCCCCACGTGGTTTTTGCCCAGAATGAGACTGTTTGATTATCGTACAGCCATGCTCCCGGTATATTTACAAAATCATCCGTACCGTCAAAATTGAGTGAGTGGTTAAATTTACCTGTTGCACCGTTTCCCCAAGCAGTACCAGAGGTGGAGCAGGTGCCGACTGAAGTCTGAGTACCTGTTGCACCAATAGTTATAGTCCCAGAATTGCCATTGCCAGATGAATCATTGACTGTTGATCCTTGGCACTCGTCAAATTTCCAATGTGCTACCGGCTTGCCACGATTGTAATCCCAGGCAATTTGAGCAGGCGATCGTGCGTAGTCGTAAAGCTGAATATGATCTAGTCGGCCATCAAAATAGGCATTTACAAGAGCCGATCTACCTATATTTACCGTTGAAGAGGCTGTATTAAGGACTCCAGCTAATGTTTTTGTATTTTTTAACACACCATTAATATAGGTTTTTATGGTAGTACTTCCATCATAAGTAACAGCCAAATGCCACCATCCTGCTTTGTTTGACAATCCTGTATTAACGGTGGCATTATCACCCCAAGTATAAACCTCAATATTAGGGAAGGGATTCATATCTATGCCAAAAGCTTGTCTTGTTGTATTAGTGCCATACTCGAAGATTGTGTTGGCGTTATCTGCCCAGGAATTATCAGTAGTATATACCCACATCTCTAAAGTCCTGGCAGTGCCTCCAGTAGGGATTGTGGCGCTGCTATTGACGCTGACATAATCACTGCTCCCGTCAAAATTACCGGCTTTTCCTATCTTTCCTTTCGTCCAGTGCAGCGTACCTGTTCCATTCCATGTTCCAGTATTTCCATTACCGGATGTGTCATTTACAGTTCCACCGCTTCCTTCTTCAAATTTCCATTCACCAACTGGAGGATTACATGTGTTAGTATCTCCTGGTACGCAGTACGCGCGGGAGGCGGAAGATGAGGCAGTCGTGCCATCATCACTTGTTGAGGTGGCACCCATGACCAGTGAGGCATTGCGGTTATAATCGATTTGAATTTCATTTGATGACAGAGCATAGGAGTAGAATTTAAATTCATCGAAGAGGCTATTGCTTCGAGTAGTACCTCCAATACCACCATTGAGTACTAGTGATATACCACTTGGAACAACATATGTTCCTGTTGCTGTAACATCTTTTTTGCCATCAATGTAAATAGTGCCAGTTGATGAAGTAGAGTCGTAAGTAATGGCTATATGGTGCCAATCACCGGTAACAGAACGATTAGAAGTAAGACTAAGTGTTCCTCCTGATTGTGTGGTCCAGAAATAGACACGACCACTGTTGTCCAATCCTGCTCGAAAGCCGGATACGGTATGGTTTTCTCGCCCAAGGATAATATTACTATATTGATCCGCTCCAAGTACACCTGTTTTAATCCAGAATGTGTAGGTAAAGCTGGGAGAATCAAAGGCTGTGTTGGATCCGAGTGTGACATATCCTCCACCGTTACAATTAATCCCTTTATTGAATTTACCTGCCAATGTCCATGAACAACTGGTAATCGTACCGTTAATACGATTGGATCCCGAATCGTAGGTTGTTGTTCCGTATCCTTCATCGAACTTGAGATACAGTGCCTGCGAGCCGACGGGGGAGCCTCCGGCCGGATGGCCGGCGTTCATATCCTCAATAATTTGTTTTTGCGTGCGGGCGTAGTTGTAGATACGGACTTCGTCAACAGAGCCGTTCATATAACGGTCAAAAGTGGAGTCTCTTCCTATGTAGAGAGTGCTACTTGTTGTATAAATGGTTCCTGGAACCGTGACAGAATTGCCTAAAATCCCATTAATATAGCAGCTCAATGTTTTACCGTCCCAAGTTAACGTGTAGTAATTCCATTTAGTAATATCACTGGGAGTACAGACAGCAGCATACCAAGTATTGGTCCAGATATAAAAATATACGTCTTTTGATCCAGACTGAGGATGGATAATATAATTATTTCTTTGGCTTACAATGAAACCATAATTATTCCAGTTGACTGTGTTACTCTTTGCCCAAGCGCTAACTGTTATGTGAGTGGGATTCAAAAGTGCATTTGCCGAGACAGTGACGTAGTCATCACTGCCATTGAAATTAGCGGCCTTTCCATACTTGCCGGGAACGTAATGTCTAGTTCCTGTTCCATGCCATGTTCCATTCAATCCATTACCAGACTTATCATTGAGTGTTGTTCCTTGTCCTTCCTCAAAATCATAATAAGCAATAGGTCCTGGTGCGAAATTATAAAGCTCTTGAGTCTCTGCAGGAGAGAGTGCGCGATTGTAGATACGAACTTCATCTATCATACCTCTTAGATAGTATCCACCAGCTCCACCGCGAGATCCAATAGTTACTGCGTTATTTGTAGTGTAAGGAGTTATGGATAGTGCTTGCTCGACATCTTTTTTGCCATCAACAAAAGCTCTTACTGTCTTCCCATCGTAACTATAAACGACATGATGCCAGTTATCATCAAAAATATTGATTGAACCCACTTGTGTGTAGCCTGAGGATCCATCACCTATTCTGTACTCTATTTTGTTGTTTGTGCCATGTCTCATGATCTGAAATGTAGCTAATGCATCAGTTGTAAATTTGGTGACCAGCATGGAGTATGCTTGAGTTGAAGCAGAAGCACTTGCCCAAAATGCAACAGTAAAGTTAGTAAGATTATTGAGATTGGAGTTGCCTGAGATATTTACATAGTCGTTATTGCCATCAAAATACCCTCCGCCACCAAATTTACCAGATGAACTTGCATTGGCAGCACTTAAGTTAGGACATGCGACTCCGTTGTTACCATTTCCAGATGAGTCAGTGACTGATGTGGTAGAACAATCTCCACTCCAGGATGACTCATCCATCTTCCAGTAGCCAACAAGTCCATTAGATAGAGAAGAGGTGGGACTCGATCCACCTATACCTACAGATGTACCTTTGACTGATCCTCTTGAGCTCATATCAGCTTTTATCTCTTGAGCACTGCGTGCATAGCGATATACTTTGAGTTCATCAATAAATCCGTTAAAATAATTGCCACCATTATTTCTACCAACATAGAAATTCGATGTTCCACTTATACTTGTTTGATAAGAGCTAATATTATTTGATCCTACTGCAATACCATCAATGTATCCTGTGACTAAGCCATCACGATCGAAGACCCACGCAACATGATGCCATTTACCGTCATTAATAACTTTTGTTCCAAGCGTTGTTTCATTTCCTCCAACAGTATCTGAAATTCGATAATACATCAGTCCATTGGTCATCATCTCAAGTCTAAATCCTGGTGTTCCCCATCCACCTTTAGCTGCAATGACAGGTTTGTATGTGGCGCTGGTTGTTCCTATGCGTATCCAGGCGCTAATAGTAAAATCAGATGTTCCAAAGTCAAGTATTCCGCTTGCTGGATCTCCCATCGATATATAATCGTTCTCTCCATCAAGAAAGACACAACTTCCACTGATGCAATCGCTTCCATTCTTCCATTGTGTGCCATTTGTTAGTGTTCCGACAATTTTGTTTTGTGTATCTACTGTTTGAGAACCAAATCCTTCATCAAATTTCCAATAGGCAACAGGTCCTGGGGATTGTTCCTCTGTGCCAAGAGAGATCGTGGGCTCAGAAGATGCATATTTTTTGGAGTAAAAATATTCTCCCGTAATATATGAATATGAGCTATCGCCAGGTTTTTGCCATGCAGCTCGGAAACCATCGCCTCCACTTATTTCTTCCATACGATAGCGAAATGTGTGATAACCCTTAGTAAGTACTATAGATCCACTCTGCGACCAGTTATTAGCAACGCCATGACCGTTGTACCAATTAACAACATTTGTACCAGCGCTACTTGATGCTGTGAAATCTCCATCAATATAAATATCTGATGCATCATCAGAATCAGTTGCAAAATTATAAGTCCCTGTGGTTGGGACATAAATAACTCCTTCAAAATGAGTGGCATAGCTATTATCGTCTGGATCAAAAGGATTGCAATTATTATTAGCACAATTGATCTGCGAATAAAGTTGTTGCCCCTGGAATCCTGTGATATTGGATGTAAAAAATGTGTCCATAGCTGTAGATGTTGTAGGATGTGATCCCGAGTTATGTGCATAGAAAAATCCTCTGATTCCACCTCTGTCAAAAACTTTACCTGCATTTTCGATATTTTGCGCTGTTGTGTTACCGTAATAGACAAATATAGTATTACCATTTGTTGGAATAGAGGGAACACGCACAAAAAATTTAGTAGTAGATGTATTGCATGCAGTTGATGGTATGCGCCAATGAGGTAAAATATCTCCTTTTTGATTAACAAATCGGATGTCGTCACAATCTGATTGGAGTTTGCCGTCTGTAATCATTTGAGCTGTGTTTAAAGTAATTGCAACTTGGAAATCAGTAAGATTTGATCCGGATGAATTGGTAATATCTACTCTTTGTCTGTAAAGCCACTGATCATTAAACCATGCTGCTTCTGATTGCTCGGGTTGAGAAAAGGATGTATAAGCCCAAACGCCAAAAATTAGGATAGTACTCACCAGAAATACATTGAGAAATAGACGTTGAGTGCTGGATAATCTTTTTCTAAATTTATGAGGCAAGAGGTAGGAGAGAAGGGAAAGAAGATTATTTGCTACTCTCAAAATGATACTCAGAAGAAAGTGGAGGAGTCGGATGGGTGTCATCATGGCAAACAATAGTAAAGATGCAATCTTATAAATGAGATTGCTTCGCTTCGCTCGCAATGACCATGAAGAGGATGTGTGTCTGGTATAGATTTTCATGTGTCTATACTTCTATAATAGCATCTTGATTCTTCCTCACAAGGATCAAGAGTATGAGATTGCCTCGCTTCGCTCGCAATGACGGAGCAAAAGCCCAGCAATGACGGTGTTAAGTATCCTCTAATACCCGTACCGAATGATAGTGCTAATTACCCTCCAATGCTCGCAATGACGTATAAAGTCTGTCAAAATGACAAACAATATTATCACCCCCGCCAAAGATCAAGAGTATAAAAATGCTTCTCTTCGTCATTACGAGACCACGAAGTGGCGAAGTAATCCCATATTTTATGAGATTGCTTCGCTTCGCTCGCAATGACTATATTAATACGCAATGACTATATTAACAATAGTATATACTATTATATTAATAAAGAGTTTATACAATTTCGCGAAGAATAATTTATGTAATCTTACAACCTTATCCATATCTTATTAAGCAAACCCTATATTCTTAACCCCAAAACTACACGATACTTTTATATTCATTAATTTATACTTTGATACTATTTAATAGTGTCATAACAGACTGCGTGGTTGCAAAAGATAATTATAGACAAAACAGCTCAGATCACCCCTGTTGACGATCTTTTGTTAATTGATAATCCACCAGTTCACTTTCACATCTGAAGTTTGAAGTACAGGGATACGAATTGTGAATGATCCTTTGATACCATTTTCTGCATCTTCAGCTGTCTGACGAGCGATGTAGGGTGTGACGCCATTGGTATTGGTGACTGGTGTTATGTAAATCAGTGATTTTTCAGAGACAAATGGACTGATAATTGTGCGCTCGAATTGACCCGCCTTGATTGTTGCTGTTCCGGCACTTGCTGTGGCAATAGTTTGGGTGAGGGAAGTATCAGCTTGAGCGCCTCTTATGATCTTGAAGGTATTGGTGGCAATATTTTTGAAGTTAGCCTCACCTGATGCGCTGATATCACCTTCATCAGTGATCTTCAAAACTGCTGCACCAGATGCGTTCTGAACGACAATACCTGGCCGGTCAACAGCAAGCTGCGTGTCATCAGAGGAGCCTGGCAGTTTGAAGACGAGGTCTTCATCAGGCACAGGTGAGATAACTTTTGCTGAAAGTGTTCCATTGACTCGAACATTCTTTGCAAATGTAGCATTCCCTGCAACAGATATATTCCCGTCAATATCTATGGTGACAAGACCTGCCATAAATGAGATATTGCCTTGTCTGAGTGGCTGTATCTGAAGATCAGCGCCAAGTGTATTGATACTATTATCAGCAAAGATCATAGAGCCATTGATTGAGAGTTGTCCAGCAATTGATACATCAGATAGAGAGGATGGTCCAAATGCCATTAGTCCTTGTTCAAATGTCCCAAATTGTGCATTAAGATTGGGTACAAAGGCAAGATTTGCCGTGAAGCTAGCAACAGAAGCATAGTCACTAACGATTGTAGATGAGATCAGAGAAGCAAGAGTTGCACTTCCTGATGCAAGTATTCCTGAATCCGATGCAGTAGAGTTTGTCGCAATAGCTGCGTTGGTTGCGGTGATAGCGTTGGCTGCAAGACTTGCAATGCGTGCATCGAGTCCCTCTATCTGATCAGCGATGATCTTACCAGCGCGAAGAGTACCAGCAATACTTGCATCACTGACTGATAGATTTCCACTAATTGAGGCTGAACCTTGAACTTCTAGTGCAATGTTATTTTGAGACGAAGTCGAAGAATCATCAGATCCTTCGTTACCTCTCTTGATGACAAGTTTGCCGTTTACCAAGATTGCAGAGTCAGAAGCAAGCGGTGATATGACGCTGGTATGGATTCTATCAATATCAGCTATGGGTGAGGTGATGTTATTTTGATTCTTAGAGAATCCAGCTTGTTCAACAACTGCAAGTATATAATCTCTCAGATTCTGACCGGCAATGGAGAGGCTATTGACCGCTATAGTTGTGGCATTGATCGTGCCTGCCTGGAGATTATTGGCAACCTCAATAGATGCTGCTTTAAGAGTATTGGCTACATTCAATGTCTGCATCTGGACACTTCCAAGGAATGTAGCAGTGCCTTCAACAAGTAATTGTTTGGTCTTTACAATACCTGTTGTAAGACGTGCAATAACAGCATCTGCATAGGCTGCTTTTCTCTCAACTGGTTGTCCGGCAACCCATGCTTTAAAGTCACCAGCGTTGTTTGTGATATTCAAGTCACCTGAGTCTGCAATATAGACCTGTGGGTCGTACCAAGAGACGTTAACCAATGCGACTATTTTGCCAACTGTATTCGTATCAGGAGTGTTATAATCCTCAAGTGCTTTTGCGACTATTTGTCCAGCTCTAGTTGCTTTCATCGCCACACCTGGAATTGGAGAGGAGGTGAGGTAGTCGCCTCGTTTGATGGGTCCATTGATCGTTGAAACTTTTACTGGTATTCTTCCGGCAAGAGCTATTGGGTATTTTTTGTCATCTGGGAATCTCTTTGCCTCCTCGCCAAATCCTCCAAGGAGAATACCAGGTTTGGTTGAGATGACACCTATAAGAGACGGCTGGTACGCGCCAGTTGATTTCTTCACATACTCTGTATTGTCCGGATCGGCAACTACTAGGTCTCCAGCTTCCATAGTAGAGTCTTTAGATGGATAATTTTCTGCCAAGTCTATCGCAGTAATTGTTGTTGACTCAGCATAAATTCTTCCAGCTACGCGAGCAAGGTCATCACAGTTTTGAGCACCATCGTCAACACAAAGTGCTCCATTAGGAAGAATAACTGATCCATTAGGAATATTAGAACTTGCAAGCTCAGTTGCACCGCTACTACCAAGAGAAATTTTTCCGGTACTTGTAATCTTTATACGTGTTCCAGAGTTAACTCTGAGAGACATACTATCCTCTGAGTTGTCATATATGACAGCTCCTGCACTTTCATCAGCGCTATCACCCATTCTAAGCCATGCCATTGCCGCTGTTCCTGCTACCAGAGACAAACTTACATCGTCTGTCGTTGCACTATTATTATTAATTACAAAACCTGTACTAGAGCTTAATGTAGGTAGGGTGCCGTTGTCCATGGCAACATGCAAAAGGGTACTAGGTGCTATAGTCCCGATGCCGACGTTACCAGTCTTATCAACTAAGAACTTAGTTGATCCTGAGATTGAGGCAGTGAATAATGTTTGGTTGCCATCGCCAAGAAGCGCTAAGATACCTTTACTATTAGTGCTTTCTTGAATAGTGGTTTGGAAATCAGTTGTTGTTGTCCCTATACCTACATTGCCATTGGCAGCAATTCGTACTCTCTCTGTGCCAGCAGTTGAGATAGCTAGTACATCAGCACCTGTTCCAAATATACCAGTGTTGGTGTCAGAGGAGAAGGTAAAGGCAGGTGCTGCTGCAGTGCCATTGGCAGCTTGGATAATCCTACCACTGGTAATAACTGTTGTACTACCAACCTGTAGATTGCCAGAGACTAGGTTGAGGGAGTCACCTGATGCAAGGGAGAGGGTATCAGCAGCAGATCTGTAGAGTTCTACATCAGTGCCAAATCCTATGCCACCAGTTGCTGTTGTGTGGGAGGCTAGTTCTAGTTTGTGGACTGGTGCTGTAGTACCTATGCCTACGTTGCCTGCGAAGATGGCATGTCCAGGACCAGCAGGTGCGTTGGTGTAGCCAACAGCAAGAGAGGCAGAGACTGTTGCATAACCACCAATATTGGCACCACCTGCGATGTTGAGTGAGGTAGTTGTTGTTGCTGGATCCAAGAAGTAGGCTGTATTGTCATAATCAGCAAATGTTTGAGCTGCCGTTGTGCCCAATACTGTGAGTTTGCCTTGTGTTGGAGTAGTAGTACCGATGCCGACATTGCCACCAGGCATGAGGGCTAGGTGTTGGGAGGCGGCTGTTGTGATTTGGGCTAGACCTGCACCAGTGAAGGCGATGTTGGCACCAGCACCAGAGAGGGTGAGAGCGTTGCCAGTACCACTGAGGGTAGCTGTTATTCCTTGGAATGCTGTTGTGCCTGATGTTCCTATGGTGCCAAATCCTGTGATGGTATTGGCACTTGTATTGGCTGTGATGTTGCCGATACTGGAGATATTTTGGTTGTTGCCTGTGATAGCTCCTCCCAGAGTAAATGCGTTGATTTGCAAAGTTCCAGCGCTTGCTTGGATTGTGTGCGTTCCTGTGCCAGAGAAGTTAAGACCAGCACCAGTTCCTGAAGCAGTTATACCTGTTGTCCCTTGGACTGTGAGATTGCCAGCATTGGTGACATTGCCATTAATATCTATTGTCCAGTCCCAGCTGCCCATGTAGATTCCAAAGACCTCAGAGCCGTTGGTAGCAGTATTTATCCCGGCAAAGACAGTTGAACAATCTCCTGCATCAGCATACCACCAGCCTGCAGTTCCAGCACCAGGAGCGCTACAGCTTGCGCCTGTCCCTTGAATTGCAGCTCTGTCGCGGATGATGACGCCACCATTTACGTCCAGAAGATCAACTGGCCCCGTTGTCCCGATGCCGACGTTGCCGTTACTGGTGATTGTCAATCTTGGAGTAAGTCCCGCATCTCCTCCTACAGAGGTTTGGATATCAAATCTTCCTCCATTTAAGATATCTAATGTAGTTGGTGAAGTACCTCGAAGTACTAGAGAGCCGGAGGAGGAAGCATCACCAGTAATATCAAGTTTGGCTGTAGGTGTTGTAGTACCAATACCCACGTTGCCTGCATGGTACATTGTTCCTCCTTCTGAGTATATAGAGTAATTAGTGCTGGTAGCACCACTCATGTTTTGAAGATAGATGCCTTTTAGATTGTTAATTGTTCCACTGTTTGTCGGTGAATAGACTCTAATCAGGCTTAAATTTGTAACTGTGGCACCAGTAGAGACGATAGCGTTTGATGTAAGAACCTCACCATTAGAAGTAGTTCCTCCGGAGCCGGAGAAGTATGCTTGGGTGGAGTTTGCTTGAAGACCTGTTAGCGTTCCAGTGGTATGGGTGGCCCTAGCAATAGCTCTATATGCAAAAGCAGTTATTCCACCTGCTGCAGATTGAGAAATATCTGTAAGATTGCCAATATAATCACTACCAGTTCCTGAATTGATCTCAGAGACATTCAATTTTGCTCCTGGATTAGCTGTTCCAATCCCTACGTTACCATCTTGATTGATTACAAAAGGAGTAGTATCTGATGCTTGATCTTCAAATCTGACGACATCAAATGCACCAGTTTGAGTTATTGTGAGTGCTACTGATGCACTTGTCGTCGCTGATATCGTATCATTGAGATTGACAGGCGAGAGATTGCCTGCCAGTCTCTTCCAATATTGAGTGATTGCATTGCCTGCAGAGTCATAGATAGTGCCATCCACTTCTAGGTCTCCTGTGATATAGAGATCATATCCAGCTAGATCAACTACATTGGGAGTTCCTGTCCCAATTTTGACACCTCCACCTGTTGGATTGATGGTGAGGTCACCGCTGGAGGTGAGGGTGTTGTTGGCTAGGTTGAGAGCGGTACTGGTGAGAGTCATGTATTCAGTACCTGTTGAGACAGATGTGCCACCGATTCTCCAGCGGAATGTGTTTGCTGACCAGTTAGTAAGTGTTGAGGATTCAATACCTATGCCGTAGGTGTTTGAGAAGAGGTAGAGTTTGTCACCTGTCTCATCTGCGAAGTCTACCTGTACACCTGTACCTAGAGATAGATCACCTGTGAAGGTGTTGGTTGATGTGCCAGATTGGGTGTATCCTCCATCAGTTGTTATGCCTGAGATACCAGTTAGGACACCTGTGGTTGAGATATCCCAGTCTGAGGTGTTGATTGATCCTGTATCACCACCATCTCCTAGTGTAAAGACGTTGTTAGCAGTGAGTGCTCCGTTGGCAGTGAGTCCGCTTGTGGCTGTGATCAATCCTGAGATGGTGGGTGTTGCAGTCCAGGAGGTGGGACCAACAGTTAGTGATGAACCATTGATTGTTGTTGTTGCACCTGATCGTCCTAAGGTAAGTGCTGTTTGGGTCGTGGTACCAATATTGAGTGCTCCAGCAGCTAGGGTATCTAGTCCTTGTCCTGCGGCTACTGTGATTGCTCCTGTGCGTGAGAGGTTGAAGACAGTTGTAGTAGCAGAGGAGGAGGCAGTGATGATGTTCTGATCTCCAGTCTCAGTGAGGGCAACAAGAGCCTTGCCTGTTACTGCACCCTCTACATTGAGTTTGCCGATTGGAGATGCTGTACCAATGCCAACGTTGCCGTCGTATCTTATTCGCATTCGCTCCACGGGGGTAACAGACCCGTCGGGTGATGTTAGAAAGGCAATATCTCCCGGCATGTCGTTAACTCCTGGAGTCGTTCCCACAATAAATCTAATAAAAGCTGAATCGTTAAAAGCGCTTCCATCATATCCAAGTGCTCGTATTGTGCCTATAAGGTCGCCACTTTGAAGAATACTTCTTGAGGCTGCTGTGCCTCTTGCTTTCATGAAAGTTAACCAGTTTGTATAACCTAAATTATCATTAGTTTCGATTGCTAAATTGCTGTTTGAATCACCGGCAATATGGAGTCTTGCTCCCGGTCCCGTCGTTCCAATGCCTATGTTGCCTGATGAATCTATTGCTAATTTAATATCGCTTCCACTATATCCAGCACCAATGTAGAGAGGCTGCCACGTATTTGCGCCTCGGTTGTTGGTACTTTGAATATAATTGATTCCGCTTGCTTCTACAAACCTTATATCTTGTAACAGAGTATCCGTCCCAGACACGTCTAATGTTGCTCCAGGAGCAGTCGTTCCAATTCCCACGTTACCATCCTGATTGATGATGAAGGGGGTGGTGTCAGAGGCTTGATCTTCAAATCTGACGACATCAAATGCACCAGTTTGGGTGATGGTGAGCGCTGTGGCAGCTGAGGTAGTGGCAGAGATGGTGTCGTTGAGATTGGCAGGTGAGAGATTGCCTGCCACTCTCTTCCAATATTGAGTGATTGCATTGCCTGCTGAGTCATAGATAGCGCCATCCACTTCTAGGTCTCCTGTGACATAAAGATCATAGCCAGCTAGATCAACTACATTGGGAGTTCCTGTTCCGATTTTGACACCTCCACCTGTGGGATTGATGGTGAGGTCAGCGCTTGAGGTGAGGGTGTTGCCGGAGAGATTAAGCGTGCCAGCGATATCGTGGGTTCCTGTGCCATTTATATCAAGATTTTGTTCTACGCTAAAGGTTCCTGACCCACGGAAGTTATATCCACCTGTATCTGTTGATTCACCAAAATAACCTATGCCACTTGTTTGGGTTTTATTAATAACGTATGAAACGGTAGTACTATCACCACCCATATAGATGCGTGGGTAATTTGTACCGGTATTCGAGACACCAAAGTTGACCGAAGTGGCAGGCGATACATGGAGTTTATACCCTGGAGCAGTTGTCCCAATGCCTACATTGCCGTTACTGGTTATTGTCAATCTTGGAGTAAGTCCTGCATCTCCTCCTACAGAGGTTTGGATATCAAATCTTCCTCCATTTAAGATATCTAATGTGGTGGGTGAGGTGCCACGCAAGACTAGAGATCCAGAGGAGGAAGCATCACCAGCAATATCTAGTTTGGCTGTAGGTGTTGTCGTCCCGATGCCGACGTTGCCGGAGTCTTGTTTGTAGGTGATACCGGTTGTATCAGCTGTTGAGAAGATGCGGAGATCTCGTGCTTTTGTATCAATATTATTAACTGAGTTATATGCGCCTATTGTGATATAGAGAGATGGTGTCCCTGTCGTGCCAAAGTTAAAGCGTGGTCCCGATCCATTACCCCCATCTATATCAATGACGTTTCCACCTACAGCTCCACTTCTTATTGTTCCGACAACATCCAGTTTGACCCCTGATGCTGGACTTGTTGTACCGATACCCACATTGCCGGTATCAGTAATTCTCATTGCCTCGGCAGCTCCTCCTGCACCTTTAGTATAAAATCTCAAATCAGCTCTGTAAGTATAAATAGGACTTCCCGCTGTTCCAGTAATATAGCTTGCTATACCTGTAAGTTGCCGATGTGCATCCCCTTGTCCAGAGGTATTACTAAATACAACAGCACCAAGCCGTTGACCAACATTAGCTGCATCAAGAGACAAGGTATTTTCTAGATTGAGAGTAGAACCACTGGAATTACTAATAACTAAAACCTTGTCATCAGAATCTAACCCAAACTGATAAGTAGCATTTGTATTAATAATTCCTAAATTCGTTGTTCCGATGCCGACGTTGCCGGTATTACCATTTATGAAGAGACGAGATGTCAGTCCAGAGTCACCACCGACACTGGACTGGATATTCAGATTCTCGCCATTGAGGAAATTGATGGTTGGATCAGTTGTACCTCTGAAGGTAAGAATACCAGATGTAGACGCACCAGATGCACCAGCGATATCCAAAAGGGCAGTGGGTGTCGTCGTTCCGATGCCGAGATTTCCATTGGTATCAAGCCGCATCTGCTCAGTGTATGTTTGCGATCCAAAAGCAGCATTGGTATTCTGTCCAAAAGTTAATGGACCTGTGTTAAGTCTGCTGATACGCATACCCACAGTGCTATCTGGATCTGTTGTGATATTGCCATATTGTCCTGTATCAAATAGGAGACCAAAGCGATTACCCGCTCCTCCTGGATTCATGATTCGTACAAAAGAACTTGTTGTAGTCCCTAATACATCAAGTGCGGCTCCCGGTCCCGCTGTCCCGATGCCTACGTTGCCTGTTTTATCGATTAAGAACTTAGTTGATCCTGAGACTGAGGCAGTGAATAACGTTTGGTTGCCATCTCCAAGCAGTGCTAGAATACCTTTACTGTTGGTACTTTCTTGGATAGTAGTTTGGAAATCAGTTGTTGTTGTACCTATCCCTACATTGCCGTTGCTTGCTATTCTTATTCTTTCTGATCCTGCGGTAGAGAAGCCAAGAGTGTCAGCACTGATTGAGTACATTCCAGTATTGGTATCGCCTGAGAAACTGTAAGAAGGACCGCCAGCAGTCCCTGCTGCAGAGAGGAGAGTGCTGTTAAAGGTAAAGCCACTTCCTACTGTTTTAGTGATAGTTCCATCTCCTAGTTGAATTCCACCCGTTGTACCATTGCCAAAAATAGCGTTTGAGGTAGATGAGGATCTAAATGTCCCATTAACATCAAGGGTATAAATTGGTCCTGTTGTCCCGATGCCTACGTTGCCTGTTTTATCGATTAAGAACTTAGTTGATCCTGAGACTGAGGCAGTGAATAACGTTTGGTTGCCATCTCCAAGCAGTGCTAGAATACCTTTACTGTTGGTACTTTCTTGGATAGTAGTTTGGAAATCAGTTGTTGTTGTACCTATCCCTACATTGCCGTTGCTTGCTATTCTTATTCTTTCTGATCCTGCGGTAGAGAAGCCAAGAGTGTCAGCACTGATTGAGTACATTCCAGTATTGGTATCGCCTGAGAAACTGTAAGAAGGACCGCCAGCAGTCCCTGCTGCAGAGAGGAGAGTGCTGTTAAAGGTAAAGCCACTTCCTACTGTTTTAGTGATAGTTCCATCTCCTAGTTGAATTCCACCCGTTGTACCATTGCCAAAAATAGCGTTTGAGGTAGATGAGGATCTAAATGTCCCATTAACATCAAGGGTATAAATTGGTCCTGTTGTCCCAATCCCTACGTTACCATCCTGATTGATGACGAAGGGAGTGGTGTCTGATGCTTGATCTTCAAATCTGACGACGTCAAATGCACCAGTTTGAGTTATTGTGAGTGCTACTGATGCACTGGTAGTAGCTGAGATTGTATCATTGAGAGTAGCAGGTGAGAGGTTGCCAGCGATGCGCTGCCAGTATCCGCCTATGGTGCTGTTGGTGACGCAGTCGGATGCCCCATCGAAGCAGACTCTGTCAACGTAGATGTCGTTCCATATTCTGCTGCTACTTCCAAGGTCATAGGTGTCGTTGACTGATGGTCCAATACTTCCTGCTATTTCTAGTTTGAATGAGGAGGGAGTGGTGGTGCCTATGCCGACGTTGCCACCGCTTGCTATGGTTACTCTGGTCGAACCATCCTCATCAAACTGATAGGCAGCATCGGAGTTGAACACCATCGTACCAGAACGAATGCCGAGACCATACGATGTAGAGGGTGTCCCTGTGTCGTATAGTATCATTTGGTACTCGCTATATGTGTCAAGTGCACCCGAAGCTACGTTATTTGACAAGGTAAGTTTCGCATTGGGAGCAGTCGTCCCAATACCGACGTTGCCTTGAACTGCCAATCCATCTGTTGGTCCTGCGGATGTGGCGTATCCTGAGCCGATCACTGTGTTACCACTGACTGCTAGTTTTGATCCTGGCGCTGTTGTCCCGATGCCTACGTTGCCTGTACCATTAGGGATAATTGCGAGGTGTTGATTAGTTCCCGTAGTGATGTCATTATCTACGTTATCAAATTTTACTGATCCATAAAAAGTTGTTCCTGTTCTAAGGGCATATTGAGGGAAGAGTTGCTCTGTCCTATGATGTAGTCCGATTCCATAGATATAGGTCGTTGTAGCGCTTGCCCAATTTGTTAAAGTATACCTTAATTGTGTAATTCTATATGGACTCGTAATTCCTGATGGTGTGACTGTTGAGCTTATCCATGTTCGTTTATCATTTGTTGTTGTTGACCAAATTGTTTGGTAGGATCCTGGATCTCCATCATATCGTGCTTCAACTGTTATAGATTGTGCATAATTATTGCGAAAGAAAACACTCGTAAACCATGCTGCATTATAGTAAACTGAGGAAAGTCCATTGGGATTACTAATTTCGATCACAACAGTATCGCTTGTGCTCGTCAATGCAGCTGTTGCATAATTATTTTCAGTTCCATCAATAAGAGCTTGTGTATTTGAAAGTGCGACTGTACCTCCGTTACCAGTAAGTGTAGTATTAGAATCTTTATCTTTAAATGTTAATTGATTGCGAGAATTTTTACCAATAAGCCATGTAGTTGGTAGGTGATCATTTGAGGCTAGAAGAATGCGGTTGCTGGGATCAACAGCTTCTAATTCGTTAGTTATTTTTGTATTTCCGTTTATATGTAGTTTATACCCAGGGGCAGTTGTGCCTATGCCTACATTTCCACTGGCATCAACTCTTACTCTTTCTGTACCAGCAGTTGAGATGGCAAGTACATCAGCACCTGTTCCAAAGATGCCAGTGTTGGTGTCAGAGGAGAAGGTGAATGCGGGAGAGGCAGCAGATCCATTGGCAGCTTGAATGATTCTACCACTGGTGATAACTGTAGTACCAGCAACTTGTAGATTGCCAGATACTAGGTTGAGAGAGTCACCTGATGCCAGAGCTAGTGTATCAGCAGCAGATCTGTAGAGTTCTACATCAGTGCCAAATCCTATGCCACCAGTTGCTGTTGTGTGGGAGGCTAGTTCTAGTTTGTGGA
>FWPU01008139.1_pt1 | contig 18255 bp, 18 predicted proteins | sample 2228361 | NCBI WGS metagenome assembly FWPU01 (sample SAMEA103939777, study PRJEB20133) | metagenome
GTGTGCAAATCAGTTCCGTGTCCATCGCCTCCCCTCCTTTCCAAAAACGATGGACAATCCCGCCGCCCCCCGGCAGGCGGGTGAATCAGACAACCATTCCCGTACTTATTATATAATTCTGCACAACGCTTTTCAATGCGGTTATTTTTTTACCCCGATGTACCAGTTGCGTCCCGCCCACCCGCCCGATGCCCGGCAAATTCGCCGCCTGATTTACAGCGAGCGGCTCAACCCCCTGGGACTGGACTGGCGGCGGTTCTGGCTGGCCGTGGATGAGAGCGGGAAGATGATCGGCTGCGGGCAGGTCAAACCCCATTGGGACGGATCGCGCGAACTGGCCTCGATTGCCGTGGTGCGCAACTGGCGCGGCAGGGGGGTGGCCAGCGCCATCATCCGTCAACTGCTGGCGGAAAATCCACCCCCCTTATACCTGACCTGCCGCGCCGAACTGACCGGTTTTTACGCCCGCTTTGGTTTTCAAGAAGCCGGCAACCCGGCCGAACTGCCACCCTATTTCCGGCAGGTTGCCCGCCTCAGTCGCTGGCTGAGATGCCTGAGCCGCCAGCGAATGGATATCCGAGTACTGCGTTTGACCTGAAGAGCGAAATGGCGAAATACGACTTCGCCTTTTCACACCGTTGCAACTTCCGCACGTTTCCGCCAGAAGATCCAGATCAGCAGCAAGCCCATCAAAGCCAACCCCACTCCAAATTCATCAATCAGGTAGGGTGCCAGTGAAGATTGACCGGTTATCGGTGTAAAAACGCCCTGGATAAAAATGTTGTGGCTGGCGTGTAGAATTACGGCTGGCCACATACTTTCGGACTTCAATCTTAACCAGGCCATTGCGAAACTGATTCCCAGCACCATGATGGTGAAGCAAACCAGCCCAAACCACACAGGCACGTCCGGGTTGTGGTAATCGGCAAACAGGATCAAAGGAAAGTGCCAGATCGCCCAGATGATCCCGCTGATTAGCGCAGCCGATGTGAAAGAACCAACCCCAATCAGCTCCTTGACGAGCAGCCCGCGCCACCCGATTTCCTCCCCCAAGGCAGCAAAGGTGGAAAACAACATTCCAACGGTGGCCATGTTGATGACATGGCTGAGCAAAAAGTTAAAGGTGCTGAGGGATTGCCCGGTTTGAGTGGAAACTTACCTGGCCAATTCCTGCGCATTGAAAGGAGCAGCTCCGCTCAGCCAGACCAACCCATAGACGAGCAGTCCATAGCCGATGGGCAAAAAGTAAGCCACCACCAGATAGCGAAACGGTTTGAACTTCCATCCCAATCCTTTCAAACTTCGATTGAACAGGAATTGCGTGAGGAGGGCGGCAATTCCCGGACATCCCATTAATCCAAGCGTGAAATTACCCAGCGAGCCGCTTGAAAGGATGCTGGCGTAAAAAAAACGAACTAAGAGCAAAGGTTAAAATCAGAAAAGCGATGATCTTTCGTTGAGGTGTGGTTTGCATTGCAGTATCTTTTCTCTTGATTGTGAAATCGTATGGTCATACCTTCGCTTTCGGAAGATATGACCATGTCCTTTTACGAGTATGAGGGTGAAAAGTTTCAATGGGTGGTTTGGTCCGTCCGCCTTCCAATACGCATGGAACGAATGCGAGTTGGCGGAGGATTGCAACTCAACCATACAGCCACACCGAGGCCGCAATCATCACCAGCCCAATCAGGCTGACACCCACATCAATCCACACGATCTGGCGGCCGCCATCGCGGCGCAGCATCCCCGCCACCCATTGCTGAAAACGCCCGTAATCCAGCAGCAAGGTGATTCCCTTGATAGCGGTCAGCGAAAACAGCAGGGTGATGACAATCGAATACGGCACGGCGGCAGTAAAATGCAGATACCAGGTCAGACCGACCAGACCAAGGCCGATCAAGGCTGCTACTACCACCCATACCGGCCTTTTTTCGGCATAAGCTTTGGCAATGAAGCGGTTTTCATCCCACGGAATCAGATGCATGTAGACCGGTTTCAGCAGCGCCAGCGCGCCCATAACAATTCCCAAGACGAAAAAGTAATTCATTGGTTCGATCTCCTTAGTAAACCCAAATTCCCATCCCAATCAGCATCAGCCCCAACAGTCCGGTTGCCAGACTGATGAGATTCATCGTACGCCGCTCGCGGTGAAGCACCCGATCGGCAAAGGTACGAAATTGCTGATAATTAAACAGCACCTGTGAGAGCTTGATCAGTGTCAGACTGACGATCAGCGTAACCACGATAGAATACGGAACCGGTCGGGTAAAGTGGATGTACCACGTCCACCCCACCAACCCAAGCCCAAAAGCACCCACCAGCCAAACCCAAACCGGCTGACGGCGTGTATACACTTGATTCATCTCAAAATCCGCCCAGCGTCGGGGGAAAAGATGAATCAGCGGGCGGGTGAGAATCATCACCAGCCCAAATCCTATGGCAAGTCCTTCAAAATAGTTCATCGAATTCAGTAACCTTTCCGGGTATATTTTTTTATCTGTGTCAGCCACAGTTTTATCGCGCGGCTATACCTTCTTTGAGTAGTCGCATCAAATCGTTGATCATGCCCTGCAAGTCCAGCGCACGCAGTTTCTCGCGCTCTTGAGAGTCAAAAATCCGCCCATTCCACGGCAAACCCGCCTTTTGAGCCGCGTACCGTCCAAATTCGGTCGTCAGGGTGTTGAGGGCAAAGACAATCAAATCCAGCGGCAAATCACTGCGGATGTGCCCCTGTTGCCGGGCGGTTTGCAGCAACTCGTAGAGATAATCAAAACTTTTTCCCTTCAAGCGGGCGGTGATTTCATCCACCAGCGGACTGTTGAAGGCCTGCGAAAGCAAACGGCTGTACTGAGGATAATTCAGGTCAAACTCCGCCCCGGCCAACATCAGCGCCGCAAACCCCTCGAAGAAATCGGCGTCCCTCGGCAGTCCGTGCTGGCGTAAAAAGGTCAGTTTTGCCTGTGCCGCTTCGTCAATCAGATAAAAATACAGGTCTTTTTTGTCGGAAAAATACTGGTACAAACTCCCTTTGGGAATGCCGGCCTGCGCCACAATCCGATTCAGGGATGCGTTTTCGTAGGGTTGTGTGGAAAATTCTTTCAGGGCTGCGGTTAAGATGCGTTCTCGTTTTTCCTCATCCAGATTGAGAAACGTCGTTTTGACCATGGGTTACCACCTCCATATTTCATTCATATGACCACATGGTCATATCCTAACATGACCATGTGGTCATGTCAAGGATTTTTCATCGAAATATCGTTTATAATCCTAGTGTTTTCACAACACGGAGAAACGCACCATGCGCCTGATGAAACCCCTTTTTCTGTTGCTCCTCGCCGCGCTGATGGCGGCTTGCACCGGCGGTCCGGTGGACACACCAACCGCCGCCCCAACAACCGCAGCGCCGCCGACCGATACGCCCCTGCCCACCCCCACGCCCATTCCCCCGCGCGAGTTGACCATCTGCATCGGCCAGGAACCGGCCTCGTTGTACCTGTACGGCGGCAGCAATTCACGCGCCATGTGGAACATTCTGGAAGCGATCTACGACGGCCCGATTGATTACCGCGCTTACCAGCCGCAGCCGGTGCTGCTGGAAGAACTGCCATCACCGGAAAACGGAAGCGCCATCTACGAGACTGTTTCGGTGGAGCGCGGGGAGGATGTGCTGAACGCGGAAGGAGAACCGGTCGTACTGGATACCGGCGTGCGGGTGCTGCCCGCCGGCTGTCATTCAACCGACTGCGCCGTCCGATGGGACGGGATTTCTCCCTTGCAAATGGAACGCCTGACCCTCACCTTCCGCCTCAAACCCGGTTTGCGCTGGCAGGACGGCGCACCGCTCACCGCCGCCGATTCGTTGTTCGCCTTCTCCATTGCCTCCGACCCGCAAACCCCAGCCGTCCGCTGGCTGACCCTGCGCACAGCGTCTTACCGCGCCGTGGATGAGCAGACCATCGAGTGGCAGGGCATTCCCGGCTACCTGCCCGCCGACTTCGGTACGCACTTCTTCCTGCCGCTGCCCGAACACGCCTGGGGCAGTTTCACCGCCGCCGAATTGCTGCAAAACGAGGAAGTCAACCGCCGCCCGCTGGGCTGGGGGCCGTACCAGATTGACTCCTGGACACCCGGCGAGAGCATCCGCCTGAGCCGTAACCCCAACTACTTTCGCGCCGCCGAAGGGCTGCCGCGTTTCGACCGGCTCACCTTCCGCTTCTTCGGCGAACCGGCCGACAACAACATTGCCGCACTCACCAACGGCGACTGCGATTTTGTGGACGACACGGTGGACTGGGAGGGTCAATTGTACATTCTGGATGAGTTGCAGCAAAAGAACGCTGCCATCATTCAGGCCGTGCCGACCACCACCTGGGAGCAGCTTACTTTTGGCATCCGCCCGGCGGCTTACGATGGCGGTTACACCCCCTTTGGCGGCTACCGGCAGGATTTACTGGGTGATCCACGCACCCGTCAGGCGATTGCCGCCTGCATTGACCGGCAGGCGCTGGTGGACCGGCTGCTATATGGCTACTCGGCAGTACCGAATGGCTTTTTCCCGCCGGATCACCCCCTTGCCTTCGATGACTTGAGCGCCCCGCCGTTCGACCCGGAACTGGGCAAACGTCTGCTCGATGAAGCAGGCTGGCGCGATCTGGATGCTGACCCGGCCACACCCCGTACCGCAGTGGGTGTGCTGAATGTCCTCAACGATACCCCCCTGACGCTCATCTACCACACCACTCCCGACCGTCTGCATCAGATGACCGCCGAATTGATTGCCGATAACCTGCGGGGGTGCGGAGTTGGGGTGGATCTCAAACTGGTTGAACCGTTTGAACTTTTCGCCGCCGGCCCGGATGGGGTGTTGTTCGGGCGCAATTTCGATCTGGCACAGTTTGCCTGGCAGTCCGGACGCAGCGTGCCGCCCTGCAGCCTGTTTACCACCGCCCAAATCCCCGCCGCCGCCAACGGCTGGATTGGCACCAACATCAGCGGGTGGAGCAGCCCAGTGTACGATGCCCAATGCGCAGCCGCCCTGCGCGCCGATTCACGCGACCCGGCCGCCTACCAGCAGGCTCAGCGCGCTGTTCAGCAGACCTTTTTAGAAGAACTACCGGCCATCCCGCTTTACTTCCGCCTGCAAATTGCCCTCGCCAGCCCCCAGGTCTGCGGCATCCAAATGGACGCCGGGGCGCGCAGTCCCCTGTGGAACATTGAAACCTGGGACAAAGGCGAAAACTGCCCGGCTAACTGACCCGATTTGACACCTCCCCGGTTATCGGTTATAAAAACCTTTAACCAATCCAAAAATCAATATTTTAAGGAGGTGTCATCATGGCAGCCATTGCAGGCATTGCCAGGCCTGGCGAACAAGACACGGTTGTTCGCATGTTGGAGAAAATTGCCCACCGGGGCAAACGCGGCAAAAAATTAATTCGCAGTCATCGGGCAACGCTATTGGCGTGCTGGCAGCCAGTCGAAAAACAACCGGTTCCGCTCACTTTAGAAAAACAAGCCGTTTGGGACGGAGTTTCCGCCCCCTTACCGGATGAGGATTTTCTTGTTTCCACCAAAAAACCGTTTGCCCTGGCAGCCATCCAGGGTGATGAATTACTCCTCGCCCGCGATCCATTGGGGGTCAAACCGCTGTACTACGGCAAAACGGGAGGAACGCTGGTTTTTTCATCGGAAGTGAAAGCCCTCTTATCCGTGACCCAGGATATTCACGAATTCCCGCCGGCAACAGTTTACACCACCACCAACGGTTTTCGGCGTTATAAAAAGTTCCATTCCCCAACCTTCAGCGGCGCCGATGAAAACAATTTGATCAGCGGATTACGGATGCGCCTGGAGCAGGCGGTCCTCCGCCGCATCATCACCGATGAAATGGGGTGCTGGCTTTCGGGCGGATTGGATTCCTCGGCCATTGCGGCGCTGGCCAGGCCCTATGTGCGCAGCCTGCATTCCTTTGTCAGCGGCGTTGAAGGTGCAGAAGACCTGGAATACGGCCGCCAAATGGCAGTTCACCTGAATACCATTCACCATGAGCGCATCGTCACACGGGAAGAAATGCTCCATGTTCTGCCTCAGGTGATCTACCATCTGGAGTCGTTTGATGCCTTGCTGGTGCGATCCTCAATTACCAATTACCTGACTTCTGAAATGGTGGCTGACTTTACCGGTGCCGTGTTTTCCGGCGAAGCCGGTGATGAATTGTTTGCGGGTTACGATTATCTCAAATCCCTGCCGACGGATGCCCTTCCGGCTGAACTGGAGGACATTCTCATGCGGTTGCACAACACCGCCTTGCAGCGAGTTGACCGCTGCGCCCAGGCCAACGGGGTGATTCCCTTTGTGCCATTCACCGATCCGGATGTGGTGGACTTTGCTCTGCACATTCCGCCTCAACTCAAAATTTACAAGCGCGGGGACGAAATCATCGAAAAATGGATTTTGCGCCGCGCCGTGGAAGATTTACTGCCCGCTTCGGTTTTGTGGAGACCCAAAGCCAAGTTCTGGCAGGGCGCTGGCGTGCAAAACCTGATTGAAGAGTATGCCAATCAACACGTCAGCGATGCCGACTTCAAGCGCGAGCGTCAACTGCCCAACGGATGGGTTCTCAACACCAAAGAAGAGCTGTTTTACTACCGCATCTTCAAAGATCACTTCGGAGAACTGGAAAACCTGGATTGGATGGGACGCACCAAAGGCGCCCCGCTGCAGTAGAGAATCAGCGGCATTCCCCGCCGGGTGGATAGAGGTGCGGGTTTTTGAACGGAATCAGCGCCAGCACCACCGCCTGTTCGTAATAGCGCGCCCGGTCAATCACATCTCCGGTCAGCAAACCCACGGCACCGTTCTGCTGCTTGGAATTTTGCCGGCCGAAGAGGCGATCATCCGCCTCCCCCAGTTCCACCCCCTGCTGGATCATCTCCGCCAGCGCCGGGGGCAGGTCAAAGGTGGCACTGCGGGCTTTTCCGCACCGGTCGGGAGAAAGAATGACCACCCACGCAAACGCACTCAGCCCATCCTTCTGCTGCTCAACACCACCCTCCACCCCCGCCCAAAAGTCAGCCCGCGGCACGGCAAGCCGCGCCGCCCCGGCTCGGTTGAGCGCGCCTTGCAGGGTTTCAGCATCGCTCATCGGCTGATGACTGACCCCGCTGGGGACATTGACCGCCTGCACCTCAATCTCAGTTTGCGGAAACATGCGCTCGAAGCCGCTGCGTACGGCTTCCATTTTGACCGGATTATGTGAAGCCACCACCACCCGAATGGGCATTTCTTTCCGCGGCCCGCTCATCATGGTTTGACCGCCCGCGTGGCAATGTAGGAAGGAATGTACTCCCCCAGCACGCTGGTGGGATCCACGTCCTCATAGAGGCCGGTCAATACGAAGCCGGCTGCCAGCTGACCGCCAATCTGCTCCTCCAGCGAGTGACTCCATTCCAGCGGCAGTCCTTCGTCCATGAATTGCTGCAATTTTTCGGGTGAAAGGTGAGTCAGGTCAGCGTAGGGCAATTTGTGCCTGACCACCAGCCGGCCCCGGTCAAGCTCGTCAAAATCGAACAAGTACAGCAGCGGGTTGTTGAAACCGGCCAGCAGCACCCCGCCGCGCCGCAGCACGCGAAAAGCCTCCCGCCAGACCGGTAACACATCCGGCACAAATACATTCGAAACCGGGTGGACGATCAGGTCAAAGGCGGATTCCTCGAACGCTGAAAGATCGCGCATATCGCCTTCCACCAGCCGGATGTTCAACCCCTCCCGTTCGGCGGCCTGCTGATCCTGCGCCAGTTGTGCCGGGGAATTATCGAAGACGGTGACCTTTGCCCCGCAAGCTGCCAGCAGCGGCCCCTGCTGCCCGCCGCCCGAAGCCAGGCACAGCACCTCGGCGCCGGCCAGCGGTGGGAACCAATTCAGCGGGACAAAGCGGGTGGGGGTCAGTAAAATCCGCAAATCGCCCTGCCGGGCAGCCACCACTTCCTCGTGACTGACGGGCAGTGTCCACGGGTTTTGACGGGCTACCTGGCGATTCCAGGCTTCACGGTTATAGGCGCGAATATCCAAAGGCTGTCCTCCATGCCGGAATATTGAAAAAACACCTTGCCAATTTTACCCCCCTTCCAAACGATAGCCGTAACCGCGCACGGTGAGGATGTAGCGTGGTTCATCTGGCTGGGGTTCAACTTTTTTGCGCAGGAGAAAGATGTAACGGCGCACGGTAGTGGTGTTTTCCTGCCGATAAGCCCCCCACACCTCGCGCACCAGTTCGGTTTCCGCCACCGCCTTGCCGGCGTTGCGCGCCAGCACCTCCATCAGCCGAAACTCGGTAGGGGTCAGCGCCACCGGCTGGCCATTGCGCCGCAATTCGCGGCGGTCCAGGTCCACTTCCAGATCGCCAATGTGCAGCAGATTTCTCTCAGCGAGCGGTTGATGGCGCGCCCGGTTCAGCACGGCCTGAATGCGGGCGTTCAATTCGGCAAAACTGAACGGCTTGGTCAGGTAATCATCCACCCCCAGCCCAAAACCGCGCAGTTTGTCTGCCTCGGAACTTTTCGCGGTGAGCAGGATGATGGGGACATCGGACATTTCGCGCAAACGGGCGGTCACTTCCCAGCCGTCCATACCGGGCATCATCACATCCAAAACCACCAAATCGGGATGCTCGCGGTAGGCAAGGCGCAATGCTTCGTTGCCGTTCGAGGCGGCAATGACGGTGTATTTTTCCTCGCGCAGAAAGTCCTGCAAAAAACGCAGCAGGGTTGGGTCGTCATCCACCACCAGAATCTTGGTCATCGGTTTGTTCGCTCCTCTTGCGGTGATCCATCCGACTCGTTCACTTCCACGAGTGGCAGCCAGCAGGTAAAGCAAGCCCCGCCCTGCGGGTGATTCTCGGCGCACACCTCGCCCTGCATGGCTTCCACCAGACGACGGACAATGTACAACCCCAGTCCATGGCCGTAAACGGTGCGGTTATCCTGACTATCATGCCGATAAAACTGCTCAAAGAGATGCGGCAGCGCATCGGGCGGCAGCCCTCCGCCGTGATCGCGTACCCGCAGCCACAAGCGCCCGTTTTCCGCCCCGGCAGAAACTTCAATCTCACCCTGCGGAGCATACTTGAAAGCATTGTCCAGCAGGTGAAACAGGACGCTGATGAGAGCCTGTTCGTCCGCAAGCACCGCCGGGCAATCCTCCGGCAGAGACCAGCGCACGCGGTCTGCCTCCGGCAGGTGGGCAATCTGGTTTTGCAAGGCAGTGTAAATCCGGCGGACCGGCAGCGGAGCGGGGTAAAGCGGCAGTTTACCGGCATCCAGCGCCGAAAGGTCCAGAATCGTCTCGACAAAGTGAGTCAGTCGTTCAATTTCGGCCTGCACGAGGGATAGAATCTGACTGCTGCGCCCGGAAAGCGGGCGGGTGCCGTACATCAGCAGTTCGATGCCGCTTTTGATATTGGTCAGCGGGGCGCGCAATTCATGCGAAACCAGCGAAACAAAGTCGGATTTCAGGCGGTCCAGTTCGCGCAACATGCGGTTCTGCGCCTCCAATTGCTGATAGGCCTGACTCAAATCGGCCGTTTTTTCGGCAACGCGCTGTTCCAGTTCGCGGTTGAGCCGCTCCAATTCGGCGCGGTCGGCGGCAATCCGCTCATAAGCCGCCTGCAAAGCCGCCTGCTGACGCTTTTGCAGACTGAGATCATGCGCCGTTCCGGCAATCGTCAGCCGTTTGGCGCTGGAAGAAAGCACCGGCCGCAAGGAGAGGAAAACCGGCAGGCGTTCGCCGCTGCTGCGCAGCAACACCGTTTCACCCGACCAGCCCCGCACCTCGTCCTCCTGTTCGATCTTTGCCAGATCCAGCCACGAATAAGCCCCGGGGGGTTCGGGCAGCAGGTCTGTCAGTGTTCGGCTGGTCAAATCAGCTTCGGAGTAACCGGTGGCAGCTGCCAGAGCGGGGTTGACCAGCGTCAACCGCCCGGTCTCATCGCAAATAAACGCCGGCTCGGCCACACTCTTAACCAGCCCGGCATACTGCTCGAACTCCACTTCACCCGTCACCAGTCCCTGGCGGGCAATCAGACCCAGCACCAGTAAAACGGTAACCCCCAGCACCGGCTGATTGAATTGATCGGTCAATTGCCAGTCCAGCAGGACAAACCAGCCCAGCACCAACACCGCCAGAATGGGGAGCAGGCTTTGCAACCGCACCAACCCGCTTTGCAGCAGCCTGCCAGCAGGTTGCCTGACCTCCCCGCCCGGCGTGAGTAACCGGATGGCAAAAGGCGTCCGCAGCAGTACCGCCAGCCACAGCGCATCGCCAACTGCCCAGCCCAAATCAGTCACCGATCCGATCTGGTAATTTCCCTGAAACAGTGCCGTGGCATACAGCAAATCGGTGAGGGCGATGACCGCCAGCGCCGCCGTCAACCAGCCAAACGGCAGACTAAAACGGCGGGCATCGCTGAGCAGCAGCAGATCAGCCACCACCAGCAACAAAACCAGATCAGCCAGCGGGTAGAGAACGCCCAACGGGTTGCCGCCAGATGGCGGCGCGTTCAGGCGCGGTTGTACCGCCAGCAAGTAAATCAACGTCAGCGAGGCCAGCGAGGTGAGGGTCACATCCAACCAGCGGCGCAGCCGGCTGCCGGAAGAGGGCAGCGGACGCGGAAAGTGCACCAGGCCGGCGGCTATCAACAAGGCTCCCGGCAGGTACATCACATCGCAGAGATTTGGACGGAGCAAAAAGCCGGGCATCGCAGCCAGCAGGGTCATCCGCAGCAAATCGTTGAGTGCCCAAACGCCTAACCCCAGTCCCAGCAGGCGGTAGCCCCGGCGCACCTCGCCTTCAACCACCGTACTCAGCCAACCGGCCGTTGCCGCGGCGGCTGCCCCGCCGGCGAGAATGGAAAGGTTGCCCAGCCAGTAGCGCTCCCACGGGTCGGTGGAGCCCCATAAAAGCCAGGCAGCATACAGCATCAGAAGCAGACAGACAGCCAGCGGAAAACGCAAACGCTGGATAGTTTGGGTCATGCTTGTATTGTAGCAAGGGAGGCAGAGCGGTGCAAGCCACCCCTCTGTATGGCGGCGAAAATACGGCCTTTCAACCATTTTACAGAACGCGCATCATCCTTGACTTTTCCGCCGCTTTATGCCATACTCAAATCACATTACCGGTGGTTTGCACCACCTCAACAATCGCCATCCTAACGAAGAGGAGGTGATGCTGACAATGGCAGATAGTAGTAGTAAGCGTATGGCTGCGGCATCCCTCCTCGGTTCCCGATAAAGGTTGCCGCAGCCAAAGAAAGGCAGAAACCGCCCGCAAGGGCGGTTCTCTGTTTTTGGCGGGCAATTTATAGTACAATCCTGCCCATGAGCAGCACACGCAAACAAATTCTTCTCACCAATGACGACGGCATCGAATCCCCCGGTTTATGGGCTGCCGCCGAGGCACTGGCACGATTGGGCTTTGTGACCGTGGCAGCCCCGCGCGACCAGTACAGCGGCGCCGGGCGCAGCCACCCCCTGCAGGCCGATGGGGTCATCACCCCGCGCTCCCTCCAAATCGGCCGCCAAATCTGGACGGCTTACGCCATTGGCGGCTCACCCGCCCAAACGGTCATGTTTGCCATTCTCGATCTGATGCCGCACAAGCCCGATCTGGTCGTTTCGGGCATCAACTACGGCGAAAATGTGGGCAGCGGCATCACGGTTTCCGGTACATTGGGGGCGGCTTTTGAAGCCGCCAGTTTTGGCATACCGGCGCTGGCTGTCTCTCTTGAATTGCCCAGCGGCGAGTACTACTCCCATTCGCGGGAGGTGGATTTTTCCACCGCAGCTTACTTTACCGCCTACTTTGCCGAACGACTGCTGGAACTGCCCCCTCAGCCGGACGTGGATGTGCTGAAAGTGGAAGTTCCCGCCTCGGCAACTCCGCAAACCCCCTGGCAGGTCACCCGGCTGAGCCGCCAGCGTTACTTCTTTCCCATCTCCAAACGCAAAAATGGGCTGGAAAGCCCGGCCGATGTGGATTTTATCATCCGGGTCGAGCCGGAGGAAGTGGAGCCAGACAGCGATGTGTACGCCCTGCGCATCAAAAAACAGGTGTCAGTTACCCCGCTCAGCCTGGATATGACCTCGCGCCTGCCGTTGGACGGGCTGGAACAAACCCTGCGCGGCGATTCGTAAGCCGGCGGTTCATACAGTTCGTATCCATTCCCGGTTTGGGATCAATTCGCAGGGTTTGTAATCAGGGTATTCAGTAGGAGATCGACAAGTTAATCGCACCCCAAGCGAAGCGGCTCCTTGCACAGCACAACGCCATCGTTAATGTCACCCCGAGCGAAGCGAGGGGTCTCCCCCCTGCTTCCGCAACGGCCACACGGGAGACCGCCACGCTCGCTGCGCTCGCTCGCGGTGACGTAAACCAATTAATGTCACTCCGAACGCAAGCAACACTTGCACCGTACAACGCCATCGTTAATGTCACCCCGAGCGAAGCGAGGGGTCTCCCCCCTTGCCTTCGCAACGACCTTGCGGGAGACCGCCACGCTCGCTGCGCTCGCTCGCGGTGACGTAAACCCTTTAATGTCATTCCGAGCGAAGCGAGGAATCTCCCCCACCGCCTCCGCAATAGCCTTGCAGGAGATTGCCGCCTTCACCCGTGAACGCCCCCGGCGTTCCTTAATCCAGCGGCTTGCGCCGCCGTTCGGGCAGGCTGGCAAGAAACACCTGCACAGCATCGTAATCCAACACCTGCCCGGTTCGCTTCAGCCAGGCCAGTTCCTCGTCGCGAACGGCATGGCTGCCGATCAGATCCACCGATTCGATGAACTGTCCGCTGGCAAGGTCCTGAAAGATGTTTTCTCCCCAATCCACCACCACCCGGCCGTCTTTCAGCACCAGCACCCAGCCCCGATTGAGAGTGAACCCCGGCGGCATGGCTGCGTTCCCCCGATCATCGAGGTCAGGCAGCGGTTTTTACGAACGCCCCAAAGGTGGTTGTGCGCAATTTTTCCACCAGTTCATCCTGCGCTTCGCACCACAGCGGACGAATCGGGCAGTCTTCCCCGAAGGGGCAGGCGTCCTTGGAGTAGGTGCATTCGTTCAGCGCAATTGGCCCGTCAATCGCTTCCACTACTTCCAGAATGGTAATTTCATCCGCCGGGCGCGCCAGCGTCACACCGCCGTGGGCGCCGCGCGAAGTGTGAATCAACCCGGCAATCGAAAGCTGTGAAATGATTTTTGCCAGAAAAGAGGGGGGAATTCGCTGTTCCTCGGCAATCTGGCTGGTTGCGGCGCGTTGATTCGGTTCCAGCTTGGCAAGGTAGTACATTGCCCGCAGGGCATAATCGGCCTGACGCGTGATTTGCATGGCACTCAATCCTCAGTTTGGAATATTCAATTTGGGTAGGAATACTCTGGTTATATGTTCAGTTTATGGAAATGTCTGTGATAGTGCAAGTGACAGAGGTCACCATTCCAGTTGACATTCTGCGCTTGCTGGACAATTTTTATACAATTCCGGTAAAATTGGCGCATGGCCAACTTCAAATTCTACTACCCCATTACCGTTCGTTACGGCGACCTTGACCCGCAGTGGCATGTCAACAACGCCCGTTTTCTGGTCTTTTTGGAACAAACCCGTCTGGCCTATGTGCAGAACCTTGGCCTGTTTGACGGCAAGGACTTTTTCAACCTCGGTATGATCGTTGCCGATGTTCACATTGCCTACCGTGCCCCCATCCAGTTGAATGAAGCGGTGCGCGTGGGCATGCGTGTGACCCGTTTGGGCGGTAAAAGCTTTCAGACCGAGTACCTCATCGAAAATCCGCAAAGCGGAGAGGTGAAAGCCACCGCCGAAATCATCATGGTCACCTTTGACTACCGCCAGAACAGCAGCATTCCCATTCCGGCTCACTGGCGCGAAAAAATTGCCGCCTTCGAAGGCATCCCACCCGGCCCGACGCCTGCCTGAGCCTTTTCGGAAAAAGGATTGAGATGAACCCCCTGCCCGAAATCAACCCCCATGAATTGACTGACTTTTTAACCGGCCTGCTGAACACTCCCAGCCCGTCCGGTTTTACCGAATCCGCCATCCTCTACACCGCTGCCGCGCTGCAATCTATCCCGCAGGTCAGTTACCTGCGCACGCGCAAAGGCGCATTGCTGGCGGTCTTTCCCGGCGAGCAAGCCCTTCAACCGCGCGCCCTGACCGCCCACGTGGATACGCTGGGCGGCATGGTCAAGGAAATCAAATCCAACGGACGGCTGCGTCTGACGCGCATTGGCGGTATTCCGTGGAACGCCATTGAAGCCGAGGGCTGCACCGTGTTTACGGTGGATGGCAAGACTTTCCGCGGCAGTGTGCTGCCGGAGAAAGCCTCGGTGCATGTGTACGGCGAAAAAGTCTCCTCAACCCCGCGCGATGAATCCAGCATGGAGGTGCGGCTGGATGTGCGCACATCCAGCGCCGAAGAAACCCGCGCGCTGGGCATTCAGGTGGGCGACTTTGTTGCCTTTGACCCGCGCGTGGAAGTCCAAAACGGCTTCATCCGCTCGCGCTTTTTAGACGACAAAGCCTGCGTTGCCTGCATTGTGGAGGCTTTTCGGGCTTTACAGCGCGCCGGTTTGCGTCCTAAACAAACCACCTACGCCCTGATCAGCAACTATGAAGAAGTCGGTCACGGCGCATCCACCGGCTTCCCTACAGAAGTGGGCGAACTGGTCGTCGTGGATATGGCCGCCATCGGCGAAGGGCAAACCTCCGACGAATTTCACGCCACCCTGTGCGTCAAGGATTCCGGCGGGCCGTACGACCACGCCCTCAGCACCCGCCTGCGTCAGCTGGCCGAACAGCACCAGATTCCCTACAAAGTGGATATCTACCCCTATTACGGTTCGGATGGCGGCGCTCTGCTGCGCAGCGGCGCCGATTTACGCGTGGCTTTGATCGGCCCAGGGGTGGATTCCTCTCACCACTACGAACGCACCCATCTGGACGCGCTGCTGGCTACCACCCGCTGGATCCTGGCCTATCTGCTGGCCGACTGAACCTCTCACCGCCGCAGGACAACGGCAGTGGAATCGGCGTAAACCTCCTGCCAGCCGATCGTTTGTAGAGCCACTCGCAGCGGCTCGTCAGCAGGGATGATTGCCCATTCCACACTGTACCGTCCCAGCACATCCTCCCATCCCTTCGCCAGCGTGATGACCGTTTCGTACTCGCGGGTCAGCGCCTCGCCGTAAAAATCGGTCTGACCGTCAATGAACACGCGGTATTCGGGGTAGAGCCGGTAAAGCAGATAACCGCCCCACGGGAAATAATTGAACATCCGCCCGCTTTGGGGATGCTGTTCGACCCAGTCCACCGCCGCCACCGGAAAGACCCGCGGGTCAAAACGGCTGGCTTGGTTCACTGCGGGAACAAACAGTATCGAGAGAATCAAAACGATCACGCTCAACGGAATCCAGACCACGCCGCGCAGGCGGGCATCCACTGCCGCGACGGCCGTTTCAAACTTCTCCCAGCGCCCACCGTGAACGACCCGCGCCAATGCCTGAGCGAGAATGGGCAGTGCGACCACCGCGTACAATGGAATGTTGCGCGCACTGAACAGCCCCATTGCCGTCCAGCCGGCCAGCAAGAACCGATGCGAGAGGGGCAGGCTCACCCGCCGGTTGCCCACCAGCCAGACCGAAAGGCCGATCATCACCAGAAACGGGTAGAACGTCGCCTGCTGAAAATTGGGCGGCAGATACTCCTGCGTGTGACCGACCAGATAGCGGCTGCTCAAAAAATCAAAGGCAGTTCTCCACACCCCCACCCCCACCGGATTGAGCAGCGAGGCAGCCAGCGCCAGCCCGCCGCCGATCAGCAGGGCCCGGCTGAATGGGGAGAGGCGAAACGGTTTACGACGGGCATCTTCCCACAGCGCCTCCGCCAAAAAGGCCGCCCCAATCACAAAACCGGCAATGAACGCCCCATGCGTGTTGGCCCACACCAGCATGACCAGCCCCAGCCAGAGCGGTGAAAGCGGACGGCCCTCGCGCATCCGCTCCAACAGCACCAGCCAGAGGATGGTGAACAAAATGGTAAACACATGGGGACGAGCCAGAAAGTGCAAACTGGCAGCAGCCAGCCCCAGCAGCGTGATTCCCAGTGCAAGGATCGGCATTTGGCTGCGGCGGCGCGCCTCAGCGTAAGCCAGCGTAAAGGCAGCCGCCAGTGTCAGCGCCGTCACCAGAGTTACTCCGCTTAACCCAAAGGCACGCTCGGACAGCGCAAAAACGACCTGCGCCAGCCATTCGTGCGGCGAAAGCGGCTGTCCGCTGAGGGTGTGGGAGAAAATATCCAGCCGCGGAATCTGAAGGGTGGCGAGGATGGTGCGGCCGACCGCCAGATGCCGGCCGGTATCGCCATCCTGATTCAACAGGCGCGGGGCAATGCCCGTCAGCCCAAACAGCACCGCGGCAAAGAGCATCTCCGAAAGGCGCGGCAGCAGCCAGGCAGCCGGAGAGGAACGGGTATCTTTCATCTTTTTTATTGTACTGGAAAACCCCCCGCGCTCGCTCGTCAGGAAATGCCTTATGTTGACGTCTTTCCGAGCAAAGCGTGCAATCCCTCCCGCTCCTTTGTGGGAGAATGCCACGCCGCTATGATAGAATCACCTCATGCTGGTTGTCCTCCTGCTGCTGGTGATTCTGATACTCTTCCTGCTGACGGTTGCAGCAACGCTCACTCAGCGCGCCATCCGCCCGCGCCGCTTTCCCTACCTGAAAACCTACCAAATCGAAGTCGAGAACGGCAAACTGAACGAAGCCGACTACTGGGCGTGGGAAAAGCAGGAAATCGTCATTCTCTCGCCATTCGGCTACCGGCTGAGCGCCACCTACTTTCCTCTGCACGGCGCCCGCCGAACTGTGGTGCTGGTTCACGGCATCACCTACACCCGCTTGGGGTGCATCAAGTACGTTCCCATGTTCCGCCAGCGCGGCTTCAATGTGTTGATTTTCGACCTGCGCTACCACGGTTTGAGCGGCGGCAGCCACTGTACCTTTGGTTTTTACGAGCGACATGACCTGCGTGCCATACTGGATTGGGCGCTGGCGCAACTGCCCCCGGGTGGACTGGTGGGGACGATGGGCGAGTCGCTTGGTGCGGCAGTCTGCCTGCAACACGCCGCCCTGGATGCCCGCCCGGCTTTCGTCATTGCCGATTGTTCCTTTGCCGACCTGACCGATCTGCTGCGCCTGCGCCTGCGGCGGGATGTGGGACTGCCGGCTTTCCCCTTTTTACCGCTGGCCAGCCTGATCGCCCGCCTGCAAGCCGGCTTCTGGTTTGGGCAGGTCTCCCCGCTGCGCGAAATGCCTGCGGTCAAGATGCCGGTACTGTTCATTCATGGTCAGCAGGATGATTATATTCCCCCGCAGCACAGCCGGCGGTTGTACGAAGCCAAACAGCACGGCCTGCGCCGGTTGTACCTTGCCCCAAACGCTGGTCACGCCGAAAGTTACTGGAACAACCGGACTGCCTACGAGGAGACCGTCAATTCATTTTTGAGGGACGCCGGGATTCTTCCCGCTCGGTAAGGCAAACCGTCCTACAACCCGCTCAGCGGTCGGCGGGTAAGGAGAGGAGATAATGGAGAGGCAAGAATCGGCAGACCGCCGGTTCAGTACTCAACCACACGCGGCAATTTCTTGGCCTGTTCCACCCAGTCCTGCACCTGCGAAAGCACCGGCAGGCGGCGCACCAGCTTCTTCTGCTCGTTGATCTCGGTCATCTTCGCCAGCAAATTTTCCGGGTTGCGCTGGGCCAATTCCACTACCGTATCCACACCGGCTTCTTCCAGCAGGTCGGAATATTCCTCGCCGATCCCCTTAATACGGAATAAATCGGCCAGATTGACCCATTCCAGAAGCAGTTTTTCGCTGATGCCAGTTGCCTCAGCCAGGGCTTTACGCCCCTGCGGGGTCTTGCCTTTTTCCAGCAGACCTTCCAGCGTGCTTATGCCGGCCTCCTGCAATTTTGCGGCGTTCTTTTCACCAATCCCTTCGATTTTTGACAGTGTGGTCATCACAGCCTCCCTTGAACGATTTTATGAATTTTTCAAAAAATTCTTCAGGCCTTTGGTCACGTCATCCAGTTTGCCTGAACCGGAAGCAACCGTTTCAATTTGACCGGCTATCGGTGCGGGCAGTTTCTCCTTCAGGAACCCCAATACCACTTCAACCGCATGCCTGGCCGTCGCTT
>FWPU01008140.1_pt1 | contig 18255 bp, 14 predicted proteins | sample 2228361 | NCBI WGS metagenome assembly FWPU01 (sample SAMEA103939777, study PRJEB20133) | metagenome
ATTCGGCGGACCTTTTTCCAGCGGGGCGCAGGACGTCAAATTTGCCTCCTGCCTCCTGCCCCACCTCCGTCGGAGCAGCGCTTCCTTACCAGGGTTGCAAATTTTACGTAATGCATCCCCTATCACCGAAGAAGAAGTCGCGGTGAGTAATCCCGGCTCGCTTGTTCCACTACTTCCCGCGTGAATTGCTCGTCGGGTTTACCCTCGGTCAGCACGTCCGTCAACATCGTCATCATCTCCTCGCGCCGTTGTTTTTTCGCGTGCTGGCGGCGGCTGCGAACGGTGTCGACGAGGAAAAGGAATCACTGCTGAATGACCAGAATTTCGTGAATATTTGATGTCGTCATGCGCACTGTATCGCCTTTCTTCACGACGCGTGTGCCTTGTCCCACTGCCGCAACACGGGAAAATGGACGATTGATTGTTATGTTCGCCTCGTAGTGCATGGCTTCTTCCATCAGCGTCGGCAGCACGCGTTTGCCCTGCGGGAAGGCGGCGGCGGTAGCGGTGGCGGGACCGGAGAAGCAGAGGAAATGAACGAGCAATCTCTTACGTCTTACGTCTTGCGTCACGACGATTTCGACGTTCGCGGGAGCGGTGATGAGGACTTCGGGGTTGGGGTTGAGGAGGCGGATGAGGTTGCGGATGAAGTGCCGATGTTCCGGCATCCGATAATCGCCGATGAACGCGGCGTCGGGCGAGCAGGGCGCGTAGATGACTTTGCCCTTGCCGCATTGGTTAAGCAGCACGGCGGGTCCAATCGCTTTGTCTGCTGACATGTGCCGACTCCATGGGTTGTCCTGTGAGCGGTGCGCGATGAGCAGTTCACCAAACGCTTGCGCCGTCGTCGGCTCAAACGCGGCGACCGGCGCGTAAGTCAGCATGTCCCAATCGGGCGGGATGTCTTTCAGCAGGAAGCGCCCCTTGCCTCTAACGAGCGATGGCGACAAGCGAATGAAGTTGTCGCGGTGCTCCGCGTAAATCTGCTTCAACCGCGCGCCGATGAGGTTTTCCAGAGCGCAGCGATTCTGCGGTTCGCCGTGAAGATTGTAGCAACCCGTCAGCCCCGTGACCAGCAAGTTGCCGCCCCCTGCGACGTACTTCTCAAATAACGCGACTTCCTCTTCCGTCATCACGGCAGCGTTGGGCACGTAAACGACGGGGAACTCGCGCAGCCGTTCAGGGGAAACGTTCTCGTCCATGATGAAACCCATCGGGATATGCGCCTGCACCAACGCCTTGTGCGCGCCGCAAAACGCCGCCATGTATTTGGGACTGTCCTCACGCCCGAACCAATCGCGGCTGCGGACGGAGTAGTAAAGCCCAACTTCAGGCGCGGGCTTGTGACCGAAGTATGCGCGCTTGTGCATCGCCTCGCCAAACACTTTGCCGAGACGTTCATACGCCACGCGGTCTAAACTGCCGTCGTAGTTCAACTTGTCCACCATCGTAAACTGCGCGCCGTGCGCGAGATAGGTGAGGACTTCCCACTTCATCTCCGCGACGGGGCGAACGGTGAAGTCGTGATAGTCCCAAACGCCCCGCGATGACACGCCCTGAATGGGACCGCCTGGACGCGCGCCCGCCATGAACAGCGAAAGCAAACTGGGATTCGTGTGCCCGAAAATCCACGGCAACCCTTCCGCGGTCACGAAGTCGCCGTTCAGCGCGTGCTGCACCGGACGCTGACCGGGCAGCCACGAAAACGGCGGGTAGCCGTGATAGTTGAAATCAACGGAAACGTCGGGACGCTGCGAGCGTACGAACGCCTGCAACGTCTGGCAGAAGCGCGTGTTGGAGTTGCAGCGGAACTCCAGCATTTTTTCCCACGCGTCATCCCACGTCACGCCCGCAGGCATCGCAACGCCGTAAGTTTCGCGGAAAAGCGTCTGACACTTCTCGCACCAGCAGCCGTAGGACGCGGCGAAACCATAGTCCAGCATGTCAATGTGAAAGCCGTTGATTTCATACTTCATTAACTCGTCCAGAATTTGCTTGATGAATTCAACGTAACCAGAGTTGAAACAAAGCCTCCCCCCGATTTCCTTCCCGCTGCTGTCCTTCATGCGCCATTCGGGGTGCGCGTTCCACGACGAAGTATCGTATTGCACCTGCACGTAAGCGATGACGGGCATGTTGACTTTCTTCGCTTCGTCCAGACACTCGCGCAGCAAATCACGCTCGCCGAGGTTCGGGCACTTGCGGGCAACCTGCGAGTTGTAGTAGGCGAAGTTCTGGTCTTTCATGAACACCACCACGTATTCGGCGCGCGCCGTGCGGCAGTGCTCGATGAACGCCTTGCCTGTTGCTTTCGACATGAACACGGCGTCCTTGTCGTTCGCGCCCGTCGGACCGATTTCGATGCCAACGAGGGCGCGGCGATACCACGGCAACGAACGCCCACGAGGGGCTATGCTACTGGGTTTGCTGAGGTTTGATTTTTTCATAGTGATGCTCGCAGTCACGGCGGTTGCTGCCGCTTTGATCCATTCACGTCGGGTGAGTTGGGATGGCATGTTCTGCGTTGCGCAGACCTGTCCATTCTGAGCGCAGCAAAGAATCTCGTCGTAACGCCTCAGATTCTTTGTTGCGCTCAGAATAACGTTGTGATGGACTATGGTCGTTCAATCATCGGCGCACTCTTGCAGCGTGGTGGAATTGACAAGCCCGCGGCGATGGGGTCGGGAATAGCGCGCATGTCCTCCTCGCCGCGAGAGGGACAGTTGGCGTCCACCCACGCGATGAGTTGCTGCAAACTCAACGGGTCAACCTTCACGTTGTAATGCTTGCCGCTCATGGCGATTGCGATGAGTTTTCTGGTGTAGGATAGGTGCTTCATCGGGCGATAGGTGACGTAGGCCGTCGGGTCGCTCTGGTCGCAGTTCTCACACAGAGCGGGACTTTGAAGTGAACCGAGCCGTCGGCTTCGACGGGCACGGTGCCTAAAATCCGCTTCACCGCGTCCTCCTGCAAAGTGGAAATGGACGGACCAGAAAATCGCGCATCGCGTCCACTGAATCACGCGAAGGAATTTCACGGAACCTCTGGGCAAATCGGGCACGCCTGTTGTGCCGATATTCATCAGCGTGAACTCAACCGCCGCCGTTGCGCCCGCACCCATCACGGCGCGAACGCGCAATCGCAGTTTGCCGTCGGCGGTTTCCAGCGTTCCCCTTGCTTCGCTGTCGCTGACCGCGCGCACGGGTTCGACGACGCGCAGGTTTTCCAGCGCGTTCTCTTGAAGAATCGGCGTGCCCGCTCCGCCGCGTCGCGCCGTCGTCATAGTGAACGTAGTAGCCGAAGCGACTGAGTTGCCCGCCGTGTTGACAGGTCAGCGATTGCCGCTTGCCTTCCCAGAAAAACGCCCCCCCCCGCGTCCAGCGCAAAGTCGGTGACGGCGTTTTTAATCCAGACGACGCCGCGTTCCGAGTTTTTAATCCAGACGACGCCGCGTTCCGAGCCGCGAACGTCAGTGAGCGGTCGTCAGCGCAATCGCTCACTGACGTTCGCGGCTCGGAATTCGCGGCGCGCTTGTTCCAGCAGAGATGCGACCTTCTCGTAAGAATCGTCAAAGGTGAACAGAACAACCTGCCGCACCGACTTGCCCGGCTCAAGCGAGCCGAGTTTCCACGTCAGCACGCCGTCGGTGTTCGTCAGCGAGTCCAGCCGCTCCGCCGCGCCGAGCGCGGTCAGGGCAACCACCAGCAGAAGGAAGGAGCCACACCGAGTCAACGCCGTCATCGCCTCACTTCCTTTCGTTGACCTTCTATTCGACAACCCTGCGAGAAAGAGTAAGCGTTCGGCAAAAATTCCCACGCCGACAGTCAGTCTTGTATGCGTTACCGATAATGTGTTATCATATACACAGATTAAGCGATTGGGGGATTTTGCCATGAGCAACCAACTCGTTGAAACCATCAGTCCGCCGACGCGACCTGCCCGCCCTCGCGCCGTCTCGCCGAACGGGATGCCGCCACTGGAATCGGGCGACCGTCTGTCCCGCGCTGAATTCGAGCGGCGCTACGCAGCACACCCTGAAATCAAAAAGGCAGAACTTATCGAAGGAGTGGTTTACGTGGCTTCACCCGTTCGCGTTGAGCAACACGGCGAACCTGACGGCTGGATGATTACGTGGCTTGGGAATTACAGCGCCGCCACCTCCGGTGTTCGCCTGGCTGTCAATACCACCGTGCGCTTGAAAAGGGGAAACGAAGCGCAGCCTGACGCCTTCTTGCGTTTGGAGCCCGGGAAAGGAGGAAGGGCGCGCGTCAGCGAGGATGATTACCTCGAAGGTCCCCCGGAACTCATCGTCGAAATCGCCGCCAGCAGCGCGTCTTACGATTTGCATGCCAAAAAGCGCATGTATCAGCGCAACGGCGTGCAGGAATACCTCGCCGTGCAGGTTTACGAGCAGCGCGTGGACTGGTTCATGTTGCGCGAGAGCGTTTATGAAACTTTGACGCCCGACGAAAACGGCGTGCTGCGCAGCGAAGTGTTTCCCGGGCTCTGGCTGCAACCCGCCGCGCTCTGGGCAGGCGATTTAGCGGCGATGCTGGCTGTGCTGCAACAAGGTCTGAATTCGCCGGAACACACCGCGTTCGTGGAGCAGTTGAAGGCGAAGACCGCTTAACCCTCAACCCTTCTACTTATCCCTTACCTCGCGCGTCCATTCGGCGGCGTTGCCAATCATGTCGTGCAAGCCCCAGGCGTTCAGTTGATAACTGCCGACGTTTGCTGTGACCATCGCTCCATCGTTGAAACGAGCGTCCTTGGAAATCCAGTCAGGCGAGTCGCGGCGAGCCATCTGTTTGAGCGTGGCGTCGGCAAGGTTGGCGAAGCGACTGAAGTCGCTGCTGCGGTCGCCGAATAGGCGCAACTTGGTCTTGTCTAAATCCAGTTTGGAAGAGGGCGACAGCCCTGCTTGAGGTGCATTTCTACTTGACTGAAACCTCCAACCCTTCAATATCAAAAACAACGTTCACGCTGGCGCGGAAGTTCGATGGGTCGCGGACGAACTCAAGGTAGTAGCGTAGCCGCTCCGCCATGTTCACGCTGTTGTGCGCGAGGACGACGCTGCCGGTCGGCATTTTGTCGTAACCCGCTTGCAGGATGTCAAGGTAGATGCCCTTGCCGCGCCCGCCGTCACCGTCAGCGTCCAGATACAGGAGATGAATCGGCTCTTCAAACTGCGCGACCACGTCAATGGCGTCTGCCGCGACGATACGAGCCACGCCCGTCGGGTCAATGCGCCGCACGTTGCGTTCGGCGCGTTCGGCTTCGTGCGGCTTGATTTCGACGCCGATGAGTTGCTTCGCCGTGTAACACGCGCCCGGTCCAACGGCTGCGCCCGCGTTGGAGATGAAGGTGTTGCCGCAAAAGATGCCCGCCGCAATCATGTTCTGCGGCTGCGTAATGGCGTTGACGGCGTAAATGAGTCGCTGCATGCGTGGCGTGATTGCCGTCCACGGAATCTCAAACAACTCGCGCACCGCCTGACGAAAAGTTAGCATCTTCGCCTTATCATAGTTCACGTGCGGCAGCACACCTGCCTCGCGCAGCACGTTCAACGCGCCGTCCACGACAGCGATTTCTTGTTCCAGCGGTTCCAGCGCGCGATGCGGCTCGCGGTATTCCATGCGGTAGGTGTTCCAGTCGTTACTGCGATATTCTTGGGTCAACGAAATTCTCCTTTCAATGTAACGCAATCTGACAGATTGCGGGACTCACGGCGCAAACTAACAGTGTGCGCTACATGAGCGATACGCGCCCCATTCCTGTCGTCCTCTCCAAAACCAACTGTCCATTTTCAATACGCACCGCCCGCAGCGCGTTGTTTGCGTCAACAGGCTCAATGACCGTCACAAACTTTGCGCTCTCTCCCATGCATCGCAGCACGATCATCGGCATCTTCGCATTGGGCGAGTTGGTCAGACCGTCGGCGAGGATGATTTCTGTTTCAGCCATTGACACAACCCAAACTTTCAACCGCTTTTCGCCGGACGAGAAAGTCAGCGCGGTGACGTTCTTCACCGTCGCTCCCTGTTTCTGTTCAACGTGCTGATACCCGCACTTGTTGCCCAACGCTCCGCTACGCGGTGAGAGAGGCGCGGCGCTGTCGGCAAGCGTGCCGTCAACGTGGAGGACGTAATCAAACTGACGGGTCGTGCGTAGGGGCGGTGCCTCCGTGCCAGCCCGTGTTGGCTGAACCGCAAAGACATCAATCACGCAGTTGCCTGCAAGTTGCAGTGTGCGTTTGAGGTTGAGTCCCTCGTAAGCGTGGTCGCATGAGGCGGAGACGAATTTGCGTTGCGGGTCGAAGCGTTCCAACTTGCCCAGCACTTTGTCGTTCGCGTTGTCCACGGGCCACTGCACGTTGCGGGCGCCTGTCGGCTTCTGCGATACTCCATCCACGACGACGGTGTTGCGGCTAACAGTGTGCGCCGTCCATTCGGCTTTCCAGCGCGTTTCGTAGGGCATACTGCCGAAGTGCGGAATCCACTGCCGCCCCTGCGCGTAGACGGCAACGCTCAACTTGTCAGGATGCCCGTGCCCCCCGCCGTAGGGACCGTAACTGAGGGCGACGGCAGTAGCATTTTCGTATTGCGTATTTCGGATTTCGCGCAGCACCGCGACGCCGCTGGAAGGAAAGAGAGAACAACCGCTCTGAAAGACTCCTGTGTTGGCAAACGTTCCTTCCCGCCACACTTCATTTCTCGATTTCCCGATTTCCCGATTTCCCTCTGTCTGTGGCGCGTCGTAAATCAGCCAGTGCCAGTTAGGAGCGTGACGATACACTGACGGCGCGGACCCAAGCATTTGCTCATCACGGAAAAATTTCGCTTGCTCGCCCCGCACTTTCAGACGAAACTTGTAGCGGCGGTTGAGTTCAGGGAGGAACGAAGGCAGCGCGAACGTTTTGCGGTTACCCGCGTTCTTTGCGTCGACATGGAAAACAACCCATGCGCGGTCTTCGCCGCCGAAGTTGGCAAGGCGCGTCATCGTCCACTCTAACGTGAAGTCACTCACGTCAGCATCGTTCAGCAAGTAGCGGTCGGGTTGACTCACACCGCCGTCGGTAGCGTAGACATCCTGTCTGCCAGACTGCAGGCTGGAAGCCTGCGCTACGTCAAATGTTGCGTCGCGTCGCTCCCACTTCACGGGTTGTCCGTTGAGGCGCACGTCTTCGTAGCGATAGGAGTAGCGGTAGTAGTGCAAAAAACCGACGCGCCCGCGATTCACGTCACCCGCCGCAATCGGCACGTCGCGTTGCAACAGCCACGCTAATTTCGGGTCGCGGTAGCGGTGATAGCCGACGAGGTGCGTCCAGTTCGCCCGCAGCGGTCCGCGGTCGCTGTCGCCCATCGCCATGTAACTCATGTCAGGAAACGTGAGGTAAAACGGCGCATCGAACATCAGGCGTAGCGACTTGGGCTTGTCGCTGGTGTCTGTGACGTAGTGGGCGTCTTCATCCTTCGCGCGGTCGTTGGGAACGGTCAGGTTGTAAAGGTCAACGCCGCAGTGCATCATCGCTTCGGTGAACGGCAGCAGCGCGCTGATGACGAAGTGATGATAGCCCACCGACCGCTCCCAGAACAAGCCGTCGTCGCGGATGTCGTGAGCGACGAGGTGCCTGAAACCGTAGCGGCTGTTCACGGCGTAGTTCACGAGGTCGGCGTCCTTCACCGCCAAGCCGACCAAGCCAATCGCCGAGAGATGCCACGCCTGAAAGTTGTAGCAGCGATAATGTAAGTCCCTGATGCGTTCGTCCTTCTCGTAATCGTTCACCTTGAAGCAAACCAACGCAGCGCGGAGCAAATCGTTTTCGATGTGCTTCTTTTGCGCGTCCGTGAACGCGCCGCTGTCGGCAACGAGATCATACGCCTGCACGATGGGCACCAACCACGTCGCTTCGTAAAGCGATGATTGCGTGAACACCTTGCATCGTCCACGCGTGAGCGGCAAACTCGGATAGATGTCGGCGTATGCCAGCAGCCCATCCAGCGCCCACTCCGCGTATCGCCGTTCGCCCGTGAACGCATGAGCCAGCGCAACGGTGAAAAGTCGCCCTGCGATGCTGCGGTGCTCCGTATCGCCCTTCTCCGGCAACTTGCCAAATGGCTTGGCAACGATGTTGTTCGCCTCGTTCACCAGATTCTGTAACGCCTGCTTCGCCCACGCGAACTGCGCGACGCGTTCCTTCGCTTTTGCGATGTCCTGCGGTGTGAGCGTGAGATAGGGGCGTTGTGAAGGGAAGCGGACGGAGAGTGAGGGAATGGATGAATGGGAGAGGGGGAGAGCCAATAGGAAAGCGATGGCGCAAAATATAGCATTTTTGAGCGTTGATAGGTTCATGGATTGTTCACCTCTTTCGGTTGTTGCTCGTCAACCACAACTGATACCGTGTTTATATCTTTTCTTTTCTACATACTCCCGTTTTCCTTCTCCGGGTTCGGGCGGGAATTCACCCGTTAATGAACGCCCGCGTGAGGTCAGATGAGGACCGGCGAAGGAAAACCGTCACAGACGGCAAAGAGAGAAGCGAGGTGAGTCAACGCATGAACTTAGTCAATCCCGTCGTGCAACGCTGGATTCAGGAAGCGAAGGAGAACCCCGAAGAGTTTTGGGGGCGGGCGGCGGAGCAGTTGCCGTGGTTTCGCAAGTGGGACAAAGTGTTTGAGTGGAACTTTCCCACGTTCCGCTGGTTCGTCGGCGGGGAGACGAACCTATGTTACAACGCGCTCGATTATCACGTCAAACGCGGCTGGGGCGGTCACGCCGCGCTGATTTACGTCAACGAGCGCGGTGAGCGGCAGGTGTTCACCTACGCGCAGATGCGGCGCGAGGTGGAACGCATTGCCGCTGCGCTGCGGGGCATGGGCATCCAGAAGGGCGACCGCCTCACGGTTTACATGCCCGTCTGTCCCGAAGCGATTATGCTGATGCTGGCGACCGTGCGCATCGGCGCGATTCATTCGGTGGTGTTCGCGGGCTTCGGGGCGAAGGCGTTGTCTGACCGCATTGAAGCGAGCGGTTCGCGGCTGGTGTTCACGGCGGACGCGACGTTCCGCAAGGGCAAAAACGTTCGTCTCAAAGAAATCGTGGACGACGCGCTGCAAACGGCGGGCGACTGCGTGGAGCGCGTCGTTGTTTTGACGCGCACCGATGAACAGACGCCGAGGCAGAGCGGACGCGACGTCACCTGGAGCGAATTCCTCAGTCACGCTGAAGGTCAAAGCGGCGACTGTATTCCGATGGAATCGAACGAACCCGCTTACATCCTTGCCACTTCGGGCACAACGGCGAAACCCAAGTTGGCGATTCACACGCAGGGCGGGTATCAGGTTCATATATGCAGCATGGGGCGATGGTGTTTCGGGCTGAAGGAGACGGACGTTTGGTGGTCCACGTCGGACATCGGTTGGATTGTCGGGCACAGTTACATCATCTACGCGCCGATGATTGCGGGCTGCGCCACGATTGCCTACGAGGGCGCGCTGGACTACCCGACGCCTGAAACGTTCTGGCGGGTGATTGAGGAATTCGGGGTGACGGGCATTTTCACGTCGCCGACTGCCGTGCGGCTTCTCATGCGATACGGCGACGAGCCGCCGCGCAAGTTTGACCATTCATCGCTGGAGCGCATCTTCTGCGCGGGCGAAGTCCTCAACGCGCCCGCGTGGGAGTGGCTGCAAAAGAAAGTGCTCAATGACCGCATCCCCGTGATTGACCACATGTGGCAGACGGAAACGGGCGGACCGATTTTCGGCAACCCCTACGGACTCGGCATGCTGCCCATCAAACCCGGCTCGGCGACCATTCCGCTGCCCGGCATTGAGGCGGAAGTTGTTGGACCGGAGGGACAACCGTGCGCGCCCGGCGAAAAGGGCATCATGGTCATCAAGCGTCCGTTTCCCGGGCTGACGCCCGCGCTGTGGGGGGAGCCGGAGCGTTACGGACGTGACTATTGGGAGCGAATTCAGGGCGTCTATTACACGGGCGACTCGGCGCACTTTGACGAAGACGGCTACGTTTGGTTCGCGGGACGCGCCGACGACATCATCAAAATCGCCGCGCACCGCATCGGCACGATTGAGGTGGAGACGGCGTTCCTCAAACATCCCTCCGTCGCTGAGGCGGGTGTCATCGGCAGACCCGACGACGTGCGCGGCGAGGTCATCTCGGCGTTCGTCGTTCTCAAGCAAGGGGTTCAACCCTCCGCTGCACTGCGTCAGGAACTCCTTCAAACCGTGCGGCACGAACTCGGAGCGGTTGCCGTCATCGGCGATTTGAACTTCGTCAACATGCTGCCCAAAACGCGCAGCGGTAAAATCATGCGCCGCGTCCTCAAAGCCGTCATCCTCGACCGCGACCCCGGCGACATCACGACGATTGAGGACGAAGTTTCGGTGGACGACGCACGGCAGGCATGGCAGCAGATGAGGGCAGATATGGTGGGGCAAGCGTAAGGTGTCCGATGAAAACGAGAAGTCTTTTTCCTCCAACCGATGAAAAGTCCCAACGGATGAAATCCTTTTCAACATTGGCGTCGTTACCCGTTGGCGCATTGCCTCTGTTGGCAAAATGGATGTTGTGCTTCATCCTTGTGACGGCGGTTTGTTCGGCGCAACCGAACGGACTCCGCCTAACTTCCTCTGCGTTCGTTCCCGACCGCGAGTTCCCTGAACTGGCGCGGTATTTCATGGAGGGCTGGAATCTCAAGGACGAGTTGGGGTTCATCAAACAGTATAGAGAGGAGGTCAAGCCCGGCGCGGTGATTCACGTCTTCGTTCGCAATGAGTCCCCTCAGCCGGTTGAAGTGAAACGCTTGCGGCTCAACGGCATTGACCTTGTCGAACATCTCGTCCCCAAACACAAAGAGCATCGCGGCATCAACGCGGCGAGTTTTCTGCTGAACGATGCCGCCACAACGCCGCCAGCGGTGCGCGAGCGACTGGAAAATCTGGGCGCGCCGTTGTGGTATCAGGTGCGCCCGAACCCGATTCCGGCGGGGGGGTTTGCGGAAGTCGTGGTGCGACTGCGGAGGCTGCCCAAAGAGAAGCGGTTGGACGTGACGGTTGAAGGGGATGGACAACAACCCGTCAGCGCGCGTCTGTCCTCTGACAAACCCGCCGTGTTCAACATCGCCGCCGTGAACTTCAGCGAGCGCATTGACCGCGTTTTTCTCTACGTGCGTCGGACGGACGGTAAGGAGTTTGAGGTGCGCTCCGTGCAGATGGATCGTGTTGAAATGACACTATCGAAGGAAACGGTTCGCGTCAGCCGCTTCGGTTTTCTTCCGCTGGAGATTCCGCTGACGAAGGCGTGGGAGTATGGTTCGTTTCATCACGTGGCGGTCACGACGGCGGACGGTCTCACGGTGGCAGCGGTGGTGCGCGCTCGCGATGCGTTCTTCGCGCTGGGGATGTGGGGCTATCGCAATCACGGCAACACGTTGGAGGAACGAGCGATTGACACCTGCGTCGCGTTCCGCGACCATCTGTTCAACACCCACATGGGCATGACCGGCGGACAGAAAAAGTTTCTTGAAAGCGCGGAGGGATTGAAAACGCTGAACGAGATGGGGCTACGCTACATGGCGGACGCGCCGTCGGGAGAGACCGCGCGCCAGCCGCAGTTGTATGCGCGTTTTCTGCTGGACGAGCCAGACGCTCACGATTATTTGGCAGTCAAAGACCTGCCGCCCGAACGACGGCTGGGAAGTCTCGCGCAAGGTATCGTGCACCGTCAGCGGGAGTGGACGGAAAAAGACCCGCGCACGCTTTGTCTCCTCAATGTCGACTTGACTTACAAGCCCGAAAACTGGCTGGTTTATGGGCAGTTGCCGGACATCCTGGCGCTCGACCCCTACTATCAGCCGCGACTGCGAGATTCCTACTTGAAGCGTCCCGGGCAGTTCGCGCAGTTCTGTCATCCGTTCTACGTATTTGCGGCGAGCGAGGTGGCGCGATGGGCGAGCGAGCCGCATCCCCTGCACGTCATCCTCAACTCGGTGTCGGTGCGCGAGGGGAACGTCAAGTTTCGCTATGGCACGCCGGAGGAGAAGCGCATCGAATTTTACTACGCTTTGGCGGCGGGCGCAAAAGGCATCTCTTACTGGTGGTTCACGCCTTACGGCGAACATCGCGGTTGCGGTGCGATTGAGCCAGAAGCCCACGCGATGATGCAGGAACTCGCTCGCCTCAACGCTGAGGCGCGAGCGTTACAGCCGCTGTTGGCGATTTCGTGTCCCGCCACCGTTTCGGGCAGCAAGTCGGACTCTTTCACCTCTGCTCTACCCGTCTGGCTGATGGCGCGGACGATTTTCGCGGGCACGGACACCGCCCTCGTCATCCTCGTCAATCGCGACCATCTCTCCGACCGACTCGGCACGGTTTATCAGCCAATTCCCAAAGCGCGACTCACTTTTCAGACGCCGCCGTGGATGAAATCGCTCACGGCATTCCGACTGTCGAAGGGAAAGATGGAGAGCGTTCCGCTGATGTCGCAAGGCGAAACCATCACCGCGCAACTGGAAAACATTGACTTGACGGAAGTGCTGGTGCTGACCGCGAATCCAACGCTGGAAGCGAAGGTGCGGCAACAATGGGAACAAGTGTTGCCGCGACTGGAGAAGGTCACGAAGCGGACGTTTGCAGAGTATGCAGCCGCAGCGAACAAGCCGCCGTTGGCTTCTACTCTCAGCAACTCATCCCAAAAGCCCGTTCCGACCCGCGTCACGATAGACGAGCACAACCGCTTCGTGATGAACGGCAAGCCGTGGTTTCCGATTGGGCTTTCGCCCGGTCCGCCGTTGGGCGCGAAAGATCCGTCAGGCAGAGAGGCCGTGGCGGTCGTCGCGGAGGCGGGCATGAACTGTTTCCGCCTTGGCAGAGGCGTGCCAGCAGGACAGGAGGAAGATTGGGCGCGGTATCTGGACTGGTCAGCGCAGCATGGGATGTTCTGTTTTCCGAACCTGCACGAGTATTCGGTTTTCGATGACAAGCATCCCGACCGCCCCGAACGACTGCGCGCGGTTGTTGAGCGTTTCCGCCATCATCCCGCATTAGCGATGTGGAAGAGCATGGACGAACCGGCATGGGGCAGAGTGTCGCCCGAGGGACTGTTGAAAGCCTACAAATATCTCAAGGCGATTGACCCCGACCATCCCGTATGGATGAACCATGCGCCGCGCAACACGATTGAGTTGCTGCGCGAATACTGCAAGGCGTGCGACGTGACGGGCGTGGACATCTATCCCATCGGCGTTCCCAAGGGCACGCACTCGCACCTGCCGAACAAAGACATCAGCGTCGTCGGCGATTACGTTTCGTGGATTTCGCAAGCGGTGGACGGGAAGAAACCGATTCTGATGGTGTTGCAAGTCGGCTGGAGCGGCATCAATCCGCCCAAGCCGCGCGTGTTTCCGACGTTCCATCAGGAACGCTACATGGCGTATCAAGCCATCATCAAAGGCGCGCGTGGGTTGCTGTTTTTCGGGATGCCCGTTGCGCTCTCGGATGAGGATTCTCCCTACGGCTACAACTGGACGTTCTGGCGCGAAGTCCTGCAACCGCTCGCATTGGAATTGGGCGAAAAAAGCCCGCTTCATCCCGCGCTGCTCGCGCCTGACGAAAAGATACCTCTGCAAGTCACCGGCGCGGATGACATCGAATTCACGTGCCGCAAAGTAGCCCCCTTCCTCTACATCCTCGCCGCGAAGCGCGAAGGAGCCACCGCGGAAATCCGCTTTGCCCATGCATCGCTCGCCGGCGACGTTGAGGTGATGTTTGAGGGCAGAACGCTCAAAGCCGAGCAAGGGGCTTTCACCGACCGCTTCAAGCCGAACGACGTGCATGTATACCGGGTCAGGTCCGCACAAAGCATAGGTCAGCGATGAGATAAACGGTCAAACGATTGATGTCGGCTTGCCAATCACCATTACAACCCAACCTTCTTCAACTCATTGCGGAACTCGTTGAAGTCCATGCTGCCTTCGACGTCGGCGCGGATGATGCCTTTTTTGTCAATGATGAGCGTGCGCGGGATGCTCATGACCTGATACTTCTCAAAGACTCTACTGTAGAGCGCTACTCCGGGACCCATACCTCCCCTCATGCCGCCCGCCCCCTGACCTACACCCAACGTCTTCACCTTGTAAACTCAGCAACGCGCTTGAGAATGTCCTCAGGCTTCGGCTCTTGCGCCTGCCCAACGTGCAGGGTGCAGAGCATGAGCGTCAGTCCGAAACAAGCGATTTTGGGTTTCATTGTGGTCGCTTCTTCGAGAATCGTCGTTCGTAGTCAGGCACGCAACGCAGTGGAGTGCCGTTTATCATCTCAACGGACGGCACTCCACTGCGTTGCGTGCCTGACTACGAACGAGCCGTGTCACATCAGCATTACTACCCCGCCTGCAGCTCCTGCGCCGCCGCCTTGACCGCCTCGACGATTTTGACGTAGCCCGTGCAGCGGCAGAGATTGCCCGCGAGATTAAAGCGGATTTCCTCCTCGGTGGGATTGGGAATCTCCTTCAGCAGCGCGTAAGAGGACACGATAAAACCGGGCGTGCAGATGCCGCACTGCAAGCCGCCGTGTTCTATGAAGGCTTTCTGAACGGGGTGCAGGTGTCCGTTGTCGGCGATGCCTTCGACGGTGGTGATTTCGCTATCGTGCGCCGATACCGCCAGCACCAGGCAGGACGTAACGCGCTTGCCGTTGAGGAGGATGGTGCACGCGCCACAGTCGCCCGTGCCGCAGCCCTCCTTCGTGCCGGTCAAGCCGACTTTGTAACGCAAAACGTCTAACAACCGCTCGCGCGGTTCGACCTCAACATCGTAGGGTTTTCCGTTGACGGTTAAACGAATGGGATGCTTCATCAATGACCCCCTCAAAATTGGAGTAGTGGAGTAGTGGAGTAATGGGGTAATGGGAAAGCCATCATTCCATTACTCCACCACTCCATTACTCCATCAGCAAGTTGTTAAGTCCGCGTCTGACCAGCCGCAGCACCATTTCCTTGCGGAACGCCGCCGAGCCGCGCACGTCGTCAATCGGGCGGGATTCCGCCCGCGCCTTTTCGGCGGCTTGCTGGATGAGTTTGCCGTCGACCTTTTTGCCGCGCACGACGTCCTCCGCCGTTTTCGCTCGGAACGGAACGGGAGCGACCGCGCCTAATGCGATGCGCACGTCGTCGCACGTTCCGTTGCTGCGCTTCACGGACACGCCGACGCCCACTACGGCGATGTCCATCGCCTGACGCACGCACTGTTTGTAGTAAATGGCGGACAGGTTCGCGGCATCAGCGGGAATGATGATGTCAACCAAGAATTCCTCCGGCGCAAGGCAGGTCTGACCAGGACCCGTAAACACCTCCTCCAGCGGAATCGTCCGCTCGCCGTTCACGCTCTGAATCCGCGCCTGCGCGTCCAGCGCCAGCAGGGCGGGCAGCGTGTCGCCCGCGGGCGAGGCATTGCACACGTTGCCGCCGATGGTGGCCAGGTTGCGAATCTGCACCGACCCCACCGTCGAAGCCGCGTAGGACAACACGGGGAACTTCTCTTTGATGAGGGGCAACGTTTCCACCTCGCGCAGCGTCGTGGTCGCGCCGATGCGCACAGAGCCGTCTGCCTCCACGCGGACGCCGCTCAACTCCGGGATGCGCATGGCATAGATGACGACCTCCGGCTTGCGCTTGTGTTGCTCCATCTGGATGATGAGGTCAGTGCCGCCTGCCAGCAGCCGCGCCTTCTCCTTGTGCTCTGCGAGCATCTGCGCGCACTCGTTCAACGTCGTTGGTTCAAGATACTCAAAGCGATGCAAGAGACCAACTCCTTCTGTGAGAGATGAGAGATGAGGGATAAGGGATAAGGGATAACGCCGAAACGAAGTTTCGGACTTCATCCCTCCTCTCTCATCTCTCATCCCTCCATCATTTCACCGTCAACAACTTTAGACTCAGCAAAAACGCCACTGCCATCAGCGCGCTGCCGGTGTGGAAAGGCAGATGAACGCCTTTGTCAAAGAAAAAACCGCCCCACGCCGGACCGACGATGCGGGCGAGACTGCTCATGGATTGGTAGACCCCCAACACCGTTCCGCGTGTTTCGGTGGGACTCAGTTTTGACACGAGGCTGGAGAGTGACGGGTCGTTGAATCCGCGCCCCAAAGCGAGCAGCGCCAGAATCGGAAGCAGACTCACGATGGTGTGCGCCGAAGGCACCAGCCCAAGCCCAACGGCAATGCACAGCGTTCCACCGACGACCAGTATTTGTTCCGTCGCTCGTTGCCCCCAAAAGCGCATCGTGCCTTGCACCAGCACGGCGATGACGCCCATGTAAGTAAACAAATAGCCCAAGGGTTTTTGCACGGCTTGATGACTGTAACCCAATTGCTTCATCAGGAACAGTCCGCACGTCCACTCGACGTTGGCGAACGCGAGGACGGCGAAGAAGCCCAAAATAATCACTAACCCTACCCCGGGCATTTTCAGCGTCGCGGCAAGGGTGCGAACGTCAAAGAGGCGGAAACGCTCATCGCCCTCTTTTCGCGCCGCGAGCGATTCCGGCAGGCGCAGATAAATCCAGAGGAAATTCAGCAGCGACAGCCCCGCCGCTGTGAAACCAATCGCGGCATTACCGCCGTAGTGCCCCAACAATCCCCCTATCGCCGGACCCAAAATGAACCCCAACCCGAAACCGATGCCGACCAACGCCATGCCGTGCGCGCGATTTTTCTCATCGGTCACGTCGGCGATATAAGCCTGCGCGGTGGCGATGTTGGCCGCGGCAACGCCCGCACATAGACGCGAGACGAACAGCAGCAGCAGATTGTTCGAAACGCCAAACAGCACGTAAGACAACCCCCAGCCCAGCGTGCTGAACATCAGGATGGGACGACGCCCCACGCGGTCCGACAACCGCCCCCAAATCGGCGAGAACAGGAACTGCGTCAGCGAGTACGAGGCTCCCAGCAAGCCAACGACCTGTCCCGATGCGCCAAACGCTTCCGCATAAACCTGCAATTGCGGCAGCACGATCCCAAACCCCAGCAAGTCAAGAAAAATGGTCAGAAAGATAATGCTCAGTGGTGACTTCTTCATTACCTCAAAACCCTTTGCTTCCGTTCAACGCGCCATATTATACACGAAACGTCCCGTGTGCGCAAACATCATTGGACAGGCGCGGGGATTTGCTGTATAATAGCATGAAACGTGAAACGCAACAGGAGGGAGCCCTATGGAGCGAGTCGTTTACGGCAACACGGGATTAGAGGTCTCGCGGCTGTGTATTGGCTGCGGGCATTTCACGCGGACGTATCCGAACCTTGAGGACGCGGCAGGGTTTCTGTTGAAGGTGTGGGAGAAGGGCGTCAATTTCTGGGACACGGCGGAGATGTACGGCACGCATCCGCACATCGGAGCCGCGCTCAAGCGCATCCAGCGCAACGAGGTTGTCATTCAAACGAAGTTGGGGCACAAGGATTACGACACAACAAAAGAGCGGTTGGACAAAGCGCTGAAGGAATTGAACACCGATTACGTGGATGTGCTGCTGCTGCACGGCGTCAATTCACCCGGCGATTTAGAGCGGCGCGAGGGCGCGCTCAAGGCGATGCTCGAAGCCAAAGCCGCAGGCAAGGTGCGACACGTCGGGTGTTCCACGCACGTTTACACCGGTCCCGTCATGGACGCGGTGACGGCGCGCGATGAGATAGAAGTCATTCTCTCCACGCTCAACAAAACAGGCAGGATGCTCGAAGGCAGCGTCATCAACGACAACACGCGCGAACCGCCGTCGCCGCTGCTGGAAGCCCATATTGCCCAGATCAAACGCGCTTACGAAGCGGGTAAGGGCATCAGCATCATGAAAATTATTGCGGGCGGGCAGGTGCCAGAGAACGAGCGCGAGGACTACATTACATGGGCGTTTGAATTTTCCTACGCGCACGCGGTCAATCTCGGCATGAATACCGACAGCGAACTCCAACTCAACTGCGACATTGAATCAGCCGTTCGCGCCAAACGGTTGCAGCAGGCGGCGTGAGTCAGGGAGTCAGGAGGCAAGGCTACAGGGATGCAGATTTGCTGTGCTGCTGCATTCTTGTATCCCTGCCTCTCTGCATCGCTAGGGTGCATTACGTAAAACTTGCAACCCTGGTAAGGAGGCGCTGCTCCGACGGAGGTGGGGCAGGAGGCAGGAGGCAAATTTTACGTCCTGCGCCCCGCTGGAACCCTCCTCCCGCCGAATCGAATTCGGCG
>FWPU01008141.1_pt1 | contig 18254 bp, 21 predicted proteins | sample 2228361 | NCBI WGS metagenome assembly FWPU01 (sample SAMEA103939777, study PRJEB20133) | metagenome
GTTCCACGTTCCACGTGCCATCCCCTCTGTCAACGAATGGCAAACGAATAAACGAATGCGGTCGCACTCGGTATACCAGTGTCCCCACCCTCGCGCACCTGCTCCCACGTTCGCACGTTCCGCGTTCCACGTTCGCACGTTTGCACGTTCGCACGTTCGCACGTTCGCACGTTCCACGTTCCACGTGCCATCCCCTCTGTCAACGAATGGGAAACGAATAAACGAATGCGGTCGCGCTCGTGCACCAGTGTCCCCACCCTTGCACGCCTGCTCCCACGTTCGCACGTTCGCACGTTCGCACGTTCCACGTTCCACGTTCGCACGTTTCACGTTCGCACGTTCCACGTTCGCACGTTTCCCGTTCCCACGTTCCACGTTCCACGTGCCATCCCCTCTGTCAACGAATGGCAAACGAATAAACGAATGCGGTCGCACTCGGTATACCAGTGTCCCCACCCTTGCACGCCTGCTCCCACGTTCGCACGTTCCACGTTCCTCCAGCCAGATCGTATCAGCGACGAATCACGCGAGCGTCAGCCTGATTGTATCGGAAGGCGTCTGAGACTCGGCTATAATAGTCGAGGTCTGCTGCACATCGGCTTCGGCGTGGGCAGCACGACGTATGCTCATGATTGCAGTCGGGTTTCGTTTCGGATCGAAGGAGCAATGCAGTGAAGACTCCCTTGTTGTATCGGCGTCAGATAGCGCTGATTGCGCTGTTGGGCATATTGACGCCGCTGTTCGCCGCCTGTGGCGGTGCGCCTCAGTCGCCGGGAACGGCGCCGCCGACGGCGGCGGTCAACGCGCCAACCGCGCCGCCTGTCGTTTCACCAGCCAGTCCGACCTCGCCATCGCCAACCACAATCGTGAATGACCCGACGGTCGCTCCCACTGTTCCCTCACCAACCGAAGCGCCGGTCGAGTTGACGTTTCCGATGACGCTGCCGCAGACCGAACATGGCGTCGTGACGCATCTGTACTACACTGATCGCGAACGAGTGCTGACGCTGACGGAAATCGCGGGGTATACCTGGGTTCGCCAGCAGATTCAGTGGAAGGATATCGAAGGACCGGAACCGGGTGATTACAAGTGGGGAGAACTTGATAACATCGTCAACGATGTTGCCGCGCGGAACATCAACCTGCTGATAAGCATTGTCAAGGCGCCCTCGTTCTACAACCCGACCAATGGTCTGCCGCGTGATCCGGTGACGATGGGCAATTTTGTCGAGGCGATGGTTCGGCGGTATGGCACGAAGATTAAGGCGATCGAAATCTGGAACGAACAGAACCTGGCCGTCGAAAATGGCGGACGTGTGACGGTCGAGGATGCCGGGCACTATGTCGAAATCCTGGTTGAATGCTACAAGCGGATCAAGGCGGTCGAGCCGCGCATTTTCGTGCTGGCAGGCGCACCGTCGTCGAGCGGTGTCGATGAACCATCGCTGGCAGTTTCTGATGAGCGCTACTACCGTGCGATGTATGAGTACAAAGACGGGTTGATCAAGGACTATTTTGATGCCCAGGCAGTCCACCCCGGCGGCGCCGCCAACCCGCCCGATACCCTGTGGCCCGAAAAGCCAAGTTATATTGAGGGATGCAGACCTGCACCGGATCGCTGCTGGAATGACCATCCGACGCACTACTTCCGCCACGTCGAGAATGTTCGTAAATTCATGGTGGAAGAAGGCGTCGGTGATCATCAGATCTGGATCACTGAATTTGGATGGGCGACGCCGAATAACACGCCGGGGTATGAGTTCGGCAACTATGTGTCGCTCGAACAGCAGCGCGACTATATCATTAGCGCCATGCGGCGGATTGATGAACTGTATCGCACTCCGGAAGGCAAACCATGGGTAGGGGTCACATTTTTGTGGAATATGAACTTTGCCGTCCTCTGGGGCGCGCAGGGAAATCCGAACCACGAACAGGCATCGTTCGGCATTCTGAACCCCGACTGGAGTCCACGCCCGTCGTTCCTGGCGATCCAGGGTTATCTGGCGGAGCGCAAGCGGCGACTGGGCGGAGGCGGATAGCAATAAAGAGCCTATTCGAATAACGCAGGATGCCGAAAAACCGCATCCTGAGTAGCGCGCAGCGCGTATCGAAGGGGCGGTTTTTCGGACAGGGCGCTAAAGGGTGTGGGGAGGGATCGCTACTCCTGAGCCCCTCACCCTCAACTCAACACATCGCGCACAATCTGCTCGAGGCGATCAAGAGGGAAGGGTTTGGGCAGATAATAATCGACGCGCTGCTCGCGGGCGCGCTTTTCCAGTTCGGGAGTGGCGTATGCTGTGATCAGGACGACGCGCGTATCAGGCGATGCCTCTTTGATTGCGGCAGTCAACTGCAAGCCGTTCATCCCTGGCATGTTGTAGTCGGTAATGACCAGCGGCACCGGACGGAGCGCAATCTGCGCCAGCGCCTCCGCACCGCCGCTTACGGTGACAATATCGTAGCCGCCGGTGAGATCGCGCATCAGGCGATGGAGAATGATGAGAATGTCGGGCTCATCCTCCACCAGGACAATTGCCGGATTTCGTATCGGATAATCGGGCATGATGCGATCTCCATCGCTGTATTCAGGATGCAAACTGTTGCTTTTCATCCGTCAGATATGCTCTTGGGGCGTCTGTAGCGCTGTGCATCGATGTGAGTTGCACGTGATGATCGACTGCTGAACGACCTTCACGCATGTCGAAAATGATGCGTACCCGATTACTTGTACATTCCTCGTCACAATATCACTATTGTATCATACGGTGCAGAGTCGGGCAACAGAGGACGTTGTTCACACGTATCGTAACCAGGAGTTTTTGCCTCCTCACCCATAGTATCCATATTCGCCATCGAAGCGCGCACCGTTGAGCACCACGCCGATGATGTTGGCTTTGACCTTTTCGAGGATTTCGCGCGCCCGTCGCGCCCGGTCGCGGCGCGTTCGTCCGGCTTCAATTACCAGCAGAACCCCGTCAACGCGCGTGGCAAGCACCGCCGCGTCGGTTACGGCAATGACGGGAGGCGTGTCGAAAAGCACCATATCCGCCATTCCGCGCAATCGCTGGATGATCGCCTCCATTCGCCGTGAACCAAGGATGTCGGCAGGACGTGGCGGCAACGGTCCGCTTGCCAGCAGACTCAATCCCGGCACGCCTGTCTCTTGCAATGGCGGCGAAGCATCGTCCTGCGCCAGGATCATTGTTGTCAGGCCGATGTCGTTCGACAAACCAAACAGGGTATGAAGCGATGGTCGGCGCAGGTCGCAATCCACCAGAATGACGCGCTGCTCAGCCTGCGCGATGGTGACTGCCAGGTTCGCCAGGGTTGTGGATTTTCCCTCATCGGGTGCAGTGCTCGTCGCCAGCAGCGTATGGAGCGGTTTATCAAGGCTCGAAAACTGGATATTGGTGCGGAGCGTTCGATAGGCTTCCGCTGCCGGCGATTGCGGGTCGCGCAATGCAATCAGCGGAGATTCCATATGTCCGTTTGTGCGACTCATAGTTCTCGTCAATGCAATGGAACCACCATGGTCTGTCTCTCCCGCAGCTTCTGCTCACTCGTTCTCAGAGTCGGACAGAATGGGTGGATCATAGCGCCAATTGTACACGAACACGCCTTGCGCAGCGCTACGTTGAAGCGCGCCCAGACGCCATGCGTGGCAATCTGAAGTGGTATCACAGGTTTGGGGCGTCAGAATAATCTCTTTCACTCATGGTCATCATCGCTTTGCAGCCAGCGCGGCGCCTCGAGTGTCACTGCCGCCTGCCGGGATCGCCCCCAGCGTCGCCAGTTGCACATGCCGTTCGACGTCGTTCGGTGTTTTGATCGTGTCATCGAGCGCTTCGAGGACGAATGCCAGCAGGATGCCAAGCACCAGCCCAAGCACGGCGCCGGCAAGCATATTGACACGGGTCTGTGGACGATGGAGCACTGGCGGCGTGGCCGGTTCGAGGACGGTCATGCTGATCCGGTCGGTTCCTTCGAGAAAGTTATTGCGCGCACTGACCAGCGCCACCATGTTGTTCCCGATCGCATCCGCCAGACGTTGCGCCGTTGCCGGGTCGGGATAATCGACCTGCACAATCATTTTGCGCTCATCGGGGCGCGGCTGGATGGCAACGCGCCTCAGCAGCCACTCCGGCGTCCGGTCAAGTTGCAATTCGTCGCTAATCTTCTGTAACTGCGGCCGCGCCAGCGCCATCTCGCGGAAACTGCTCATACTGTTCTGCAACACGATCGACAGACCATTGTCGATTCGGTTTGGGACGACCAGATAACTCGCCTCTGAGCGGTACACACGCTCCTGAAGGCGGCTGAATATCAGTGCGCTTGCAACTGCCACGGCCGCAGTCAGTAGAATGATCCACCAGCGGCGACGCAACACGGCAAGGTAATCCGAAAGTTGCATATCACCCTCCTTTTTCCTGAGATGGCAGGGCGCGCGCCGTTTCTCGATAGGATGCCCCGAATGCCAGGAATACGCCCGCCACCAATCCAGCAAGTCCACGGAGCATCGCCGTGACAACTGTTGCGGTCCAGCCATTGGTGCGTATGGCCGGACCAGGCGGTTCGAGCACGGCTACATTGACCAGCGGACGATCTGGTGTTGCTGACGGATCGCCCCACAGCGCCAGCCCGCGTTGCCGCACCACATCGACTGCTGCTCCCGCCAGCGCTGCGGAGAGCGTCGGATCGCCGGTTTCCGCCCATATCTGCACGACCCGCCGCCGGTTCGATGCGCCAAGCGATGCACGTACCTGATCCGGCGGAACCGATATGCCTGCGCGCGCCAGTGCACTGCTGACTTCGGCGCTGAACGGCGCCCCCTGCACGATTGCAGGAAGATCATACGCGAGAGCGTCTTCGGTGTCAAAACGCCGGTCTTCACTGCGCGTGATCAGCAGGCTGGCGGATGACCGGTAGCGTGGCGGTTCGAGGAGTGCCAGCCCCAGACTGATCACGGCTGCGATGACAGCCGGTGCGATGACCAGCAGCCAGCGGCGACGAATGATGGCAATGTATGTCGGGATGAGCATACGAACCAGGAACTGCGAACCGGGAACAAAGAACTAATACTATTTTAGATTTTAGATTTTAGATTTTAGATTTTGGCGTACTGCGCCTGGTATCACAAAGCCTAAAATCACATATAGTGATGTGATATTGTCAACCATAACTGGTATGAGAGTCGAAAATCAAAAATCGAAAAACCAAGAGCCAGGAACTGAAATACCAGGAACCGAACATCAAGAACCAGAAACTGAATACCAGGAACCGAACATCAAGAACCAGAAACTAAACGCCAGGAACCAGAAACTGAGCGCCATGAACCGAACGTCAGAAACCAGAAACTGAACGCCATGAACCGAGAAACAGAAGTCAAAGATCAAAAATAAAGAACCGAGAACCAAGAACCAGCACCAAAAATCACCCAATCACCCAATCACCCAATCACCCAATCACCCAATCACCCCCCTCTTCTATCGCTTTTTGCCACGACTTCTTCGATCAACAGGCGCATCCGCTCGAGAAACACGTCCCGTCCGAATTGTTCAGCGTGGCGGCGGATGGCGTGTGCGTCGTAGTGTTCGGTCAGCGTTGCAGCGATCGTCTCCATCACAGCCTCCACCGTCTGCTGGTAGAAGAAGCGTCCAGTCACTCCCGCAACGACCGTCTCCAGCGCTCCTCCTGCCGCATAGGCAATCACCGGTCGTCCGGCAGCCATTGCTTCGAGCGGCGCAATCCCAAAATCTTCTTCGCCGGGGAAGATGAAGGCGCGACAACCAGCGTAGAGTGCGCGCCGTTCCTCCTCGCTCACCCGACCCAGAAACTCGACGTTCGGTCCTGCCAGCGCCTGCAACCGTGCACGATCACGACCATCGCCGAAGACTTTGAGAGGCAGCCTCAACCGTGTGCAGGCCTGAACCGCAAGATCGAGCCGCTTATAGGGGATCAGGCGTCCCCCGGCCAGAAAATAGGCGCCCGGCGATGGTTCGCGCCATGGAGGGATCTCGACCGGCGGCGGAATGACGACCGCTTCGCGTCGATAGTAGCGCCAGATGCGTTGAGCCACGACGTGCGAGTTGGCGACGAATGCGTCGACTCGCTGTGTCGATATGACGTCCCACATGCGCAACAGGACGAGCGGCAGCGCCAGCGCCACGCGTCGTGCAGCACCAAACGCTTCGCGTGCCAGATAATCCGATGTTCGCCAGGCGAAACGCATCGGCGTATGGCAGTAGCACACGTGAAGAGCGTCTGGTCGCGGAATGATCCCTTTAGCAAAGGCGCTGCTGCTGCTGATCAGCAGGTCGTAGGCGCTCAGGTCGAAACTCTCGAATGCCAGCGGGTACAGAAGCACATACGCACGAAACAGGCGACGCCAGACCGGGAGGCGTTGCATCCACGACGTTCGAATATCCCACGTGCGGCAGGCAGCGGGCATGGCAGCGGGATCATAGATCGACGTATAGATCGGCGCTTGGGGAAACAGATCGTGCAGCGCATCAAGCACCCGCTCGGCGCCGCCATACTGGTTGAGATAATCGTGGATGAGCGCAACGCGCATGATTGCAATTCTCGCATTCCACGCATCACGGCGCTGTCCGCCGCCTGGTGGATGCACACATAGTTCGGGCATTGCCAGGTCCAGAGTTGCTGGCTCATTATACCCGGTCATGTCCGTCATCTGCGCCAGGTGATATGCTGTCGGGCGCTGTTGTAGACGTGCGCTATGTGAAACCGATGACTACTCCGCTTAAGCCTGCGCCGACGGCGGTCGTTATCGTGCCAGCCGAGGGTTTATGAACGTTCACCGTGAGGTTCGGTCTGGGCGCCAGCAGCGAACGTCGTGTCCCGCAGGGAAACAGCGTCGGTGCAGACCGACGCCCGGCGCGCTGGCGCCCTGCAGGCGCGGTTTGAACCGCCAGTCAGGGAGCATAGCCGATAGGCGATAGGCGATAGCGGTGCATGCGATCAGCTTGTGGCTCGCGGCGCTGGTGGCGGGCGATGCCTGCCTATTACTACAACGAGATTTCTGGAGTACGACGAAGGTACATCTTCAGACGCATCGTACCCATGGCGTTTTTACGTCGGCAGGGCGACGTCGCGTAGCGCATACGAAAGCCATCCCGCCGCCGATGCGTGATCGCGGATGGCTTCGCCCGAACCTCCAAGCGCCTGAACACCTGCTTCAGATTGGAGTTTGGATTGCAGATAGTTGTGCACAACGCCCAGGTCTGCCGTTGTTCCCGGAAATGAGGTACAATGCATGACCGGACGATCTGGTTGAAGGAAGAGCACCTGTTCATGGTCGGGGGGATGCCCCGAGAACGAAAGTCGGCGGCGGTGCGGCTGTTGCAGGCGCCACGGCGCGTTGTCCCGCCGACGCACACACTCTGGGTGCGACACGGGTGAACAGGTACAGGCGTATTGCCATATGACCGACTCCGATCGCGAAGCGCGTCAGATGTTCGCTCTGGCGAGCATGGGGCATGTTGCATATCATCTCTGGGCTGAACGCGCGCGTCGGGAGCGACGTTTCAACATCGCGCGTCTGTTCGATGCGTTGAGCGCCGCGCGTCTGGCGCGCGCCGGGAATGCGCTCGCTCGTCTGGGTTGGGTGCGCTCAACGGCTGAGAATGTATCCGGTGCGTTTTCCGGTGTCGTCATTGGCGATATCGCCGCGGATCGGATCACCGGCGTAACGCCGTTTGCACGGGAACTGCTCGCACGAGCGCAGCGCGCCATTGGTAAGGAGCGCGACCTGCGCGCCAGTGAGCTCGGCGATCTGTTTGTCTGCACGACATGCGGCGAAATCTGTGAAGGCGCGCTCGAAGGCGCCTGTCGGAACTGTGGCGCAGTCCCCGAAGCGCACAGGGCATTTCGTGCCATTGAAGCGATGGGAACGCTTGGTCCGCATGCGATTATGGCATTTCTGGAACAGACGGAAGATGCGCTGCGCACCCTTGTGGCGGGTCTCGACGACGATCTGCTCGCGCGTCGCCTGAATGATGCCACACCGTCATTGAAGGAATTGATCGGTCATCTTGCCGACATGGACGCAATCTTTCGTCAGCGCGCCTGGTTGCTCCTCGAAACCGATCACCCCACGCTGCTCCCTGCGCATCCGCCGACGCTCGAATCTGCAGTGGTGTATCGTGATCAGCCGGTTGATGCTGTCCTCGACGCCTACCATGCGACGCGTACACAGACGTTGAACCTGCTGCGCGGCTTGACCAGCGCCGCCTGGCATCGTGAAGGTCGCCATGAGGTGTACGGCATCATCAATCTGCTGCACCAGGCGAACTGGTTGATTTCACACGAACGAGCGCATCTCGTCGAGATGGCGCAGATCCGCCATGACCTGATTGCCGCCGATCGTCGCTATCGTGAGGCAAACGTTGCTGGCATCGTTGTAACCGGCTCGAACGAAGGTGAATAAAGGGCGCCTTCACGTGACGTATGAAACTTTCAGACCAACAGTATGACATCGACGAAATTGCTCCAGGGCGATTCGTTGTGCGCGATACGCGCGCCAGGACGCTGCTGAAGCGTGAGGGCGACCTGGACGGGCGGTTGTTCACGCTGCGCTCCTGGCGGCGTGAGGGGTTGCTGGCGCGACTGCGCGAGCGCGGGTTTCGTGTGCGCACACTCGAGGATCGTATTCGCGCATTACCCTCGCTGCCGCCGCCGCCGCCTGCGGGGAGCGCCTTCTGGCATCCGCTGCCGGGCGGCGAACGCTGGAGCGTCTTCGATCCTCAGCGTCTCGACTGGGTTGCTATACCGGTCGAAACGCGCAATCGACTCGATGGATGCCTGGTGCGTCAGGGGCAGGTCATCCGGCGGCGACGAGGACGTGGCGTGCCGCGCTATGCGCTGGTTGCTGCAGGCGCGACGCTGCATACGATCGATGAGACCGAAGCGCTGCTGCACGGGTATGCGCAGGCGACGACGCCGACCCTGACGGCGCGACGTGATGGAGAACGCATCGCACTTCCGCCGCAGCCGTTGCCGCCGCCGCATCACCGTCTGCTGCGCACTCTGACGGTTGACACTGTCGATGACCACCCGATCATCACGCCGGATGCCTGGCCGCTGGCACAGGCGATCTACGCGCGGCTGGGCGTTCGCCTGATGCTGGACTTCCAGGCGGGGGGCGGGTGACATGCCATTTTAGATTTTGGATTTTAGATTTTAGATTTTGGGACATTACGTCTATAGATTGTTGTTGGTGGAATGGCGCTTCTGGCATCACAAAGCCTGAAATCGCGCGCAGCATGATCAACGGGAATTGGTATCATACGGAAAGCGCGCCGTTGCCCCCGGTGGTCACGCAGATGCGGGCGGGACGCTCGCGCCCCCTGGCGTGGATGCGGGCGGGACGCTCGCGCCCCCAGGTGTGGATGCGGACGGGACGCCCGCGCCTCCAGGCGCGGATGCGGGCAGGACGCCTGCGCCCCCGTCGTTTCGTCGAGGCGTGCCCACAGATGTGACTGTCACAACCGGGCGACTGACGGCAGTTATGCCGCGCACGTTCCTTCTGGCATATTCAACATACGCCATTCACACGAGTGTGCGATTGTGCGTCCCTGTGCGTCTGCCTGCCACCTGCAACCGTCAGTCGTTTCCACCAGCCTCACCTCGTTCGGATCGTCGCGCCAGCACCCGACGGGTGACTTCCTGCGCTGCCGCCTCGGTTCCGGCGCGCCACTGTGCATCATATGTTGATCGCACGATCAGATCGCGCACTTCCTCGATCGAGTCACTGACGATCAGCAGATCGACGTCGGCGGCTGCGATTTTGCGTGCGGGCAGAACCGTTTCGCGCAGCCAGGTCAGCAGTCCGCTCCAGTAGGCGCTGCCGAACAGAATGATCGGAAAATTGCGCACCTTCCCGGTCTGCACCAGCGTCAGCGCCTCGAACAATTCATCGAGCGTTCCGAAGCCGCCGGGGAAGATAATGAACGCCTGGGCATATTTGACCAGCATCATCTTTCGCACAAAAAAATAACGAAACGTCACCGAAGTATCAACATACGGATTGAGGTGCTGCTCGAAGGGAAGTTCGATGTTGAGCCCGACTGAACGCGCTCCGGCTTCGCGTGCACCGCGATTCCCCGCCTCCATGATGCCGGGACCGCCGCCGGTAATGATGGTGAATCCTGCCTCGCCGAGCGTGCGCGCCACATCGACTGCCGTCTGATAGAGCGGGTCATCGGGTCCGACGCGCGCTGACCCGAAAATCGTAACGGCCGGACCAACATCCGCCAGCGCTTCGAAGCCATCGACAAACTCCCCCATAATGCGCAGCACCCGCCATGTGTCGGTGCTCAGAAAATCGGTGTTGGCGCGAGGGCGCGCCAGCAATCGTTCGTCTTCGGTTGGGCGCCGGTTGCGCCGTGTCCGTCCTCTGGTTGCATCGTCCATGAGTTGCGCTCCTGTGAACGTGGTCGTAGATGACACCTTTGTAATGTTTTGGTAATACACCGCCGTATACTCAAACTTGATACGGTGCTTATCTCTTTAGGGAAGCTGTTGTTGTACAGCGTAAGGAGACGCTCATGGAGATCCTGGTGGCTGACGATGATCTGGCGAGTGTCAAACTGACCTCCTTTCTGCTCGAAGATGCCGGATACAGGGTCATTAAAGCCTACGACGCAACAGGGGTGTTGCAGGCGATCGAGCAGCGTTCACCTGATCTGGTGTTACTCGATGTAGGTATGCCGAAGATGAGCGGCTTTGACATCTGCCGCCAGATCCGTCGGATGTCGGATGTGCCGATTATTTTTGTCACAGGCAGCGGGCAGTTGCAGGATCGCGTCACTGGTCTGCAGATCGGCGGTGACGATTATCTGGTGAAGCCCTTTGAACCAGCCGAGTTGCTGGCGCGCGTCGAAGCGGTGCTGCGGCGTCGCAACAGCGATATGGTCAACCCGGTAACCCGAATTTCGCAGGGACCACTGACGCTCGACCCAATCGAGCATACCGTCCTGTTCGAAGATGGTCGCAGCGTTGTGCTCACGCCGATTGAATTTCGCCTGCTCTATTACCTGATGCAGAACTCAGGGCGCGTATTGAGCCCGAGCCAGATTCTCAGCAAGGTGTGGGGATACGACTACGAAGGCGAAAGCAATCTGGTCGCCGTGTATGTTCGCCGGTTACGCGCCAAGATCGAACATGACGGCGAGTCGCCGCGTCATATTATCACCGTGCGCAACCTGGGCTACAAATTCGTCGCCTGACTGCACTGTTCTGGTCTTCTGACGGAAAGCGCGTGGGAGTCATGCCACACCCATACGAACTTGCACAAACCTATGCGCCGCGTCCTGATTTTGAGGCGCGCATTGCCGCCATTGCTCCGACGCCGGGCGAATTCTGCCGGCTTACCGGTCTTCCCTATGCCACCTACATGCGGATTCTGCGGGTGCGACGGACGAGCAAACGAACAGCATTGCGGATCGCTAAGATATATGCTCTGGTGAACGACCAGGTGACGATCCGTGAAGCGCTCGATCTCCTGTTTATGCCATGTCCTCGCGTGGTAATGGAACCGATCCCCGGCACGAACCGCTTTCGACGCCGCATGGAAGAACCTTCCAGCAGCGCGCAATCGTCGATCGGTGATCGTGCCGGTGAGTGATCGGTTCCGGCGATTCGCCCATCAGCAACGGTGTTGTTCACCCAACACGGCGCTGCGACGTCGTCTTGCGCCTTCTGCGTGACTGCCGCCTTCACCCTTATCAAAACCCCACGTCGCCGGTGTGCACTGTGTGCAGCACGCCATCGGCATCGCGCAGCAGCAGCGAGCCGTCGGGAGCTACATCTTCAGCGATGCCGCGCAATTCGCCGCCGGGCAACGTCACAATCACCGGTTCGCCCATGCGCGCCAGGCGCGTGCGCCAGGCACTGAACAGCGATCCGCGTTCCCCTGATTGGAGCTGCGCATAGCGTTCATCGAACGTCGTCAGGAGCGCTTCGAGCAGGCTACTGCGGGAAATGCGTCGACCGACCGCGGCACTGATGCATGTTGCCGTCTGCTGCAGATTGCGCCCGTTCACTGCGCCAGCAGGCGCCTGGTTGACATTCACCCCGATCCCGACGATCGCCCACTCGATCGTATCGCCGGCGACGCTGATCTCGCTCAGAATGCCTGCGCTTTTGCGCCATTCGCCATCGACGAACAGTAACAGGTCATTGGGCCACTTCAGCTGCACCGGCGACGAAACGACGTGTTCGACCGCCTCGCACAGCGCCACGCCCGCCATCATGGTCAGCGAGAACGCTTCACCCGGCGGCAGCCAGACCGGGCGCAACAGGATTGATAGCAGCAACGCCTCGCCATATGGCGACACCCAGCTGCGCCCGAGGCGACCACGCCCCGCCGACTGTTCTTCCGCCAGTACGACCAGCCCTTCGGGATAGCCGTTGCGTGCACGGTCTCTGGCGATGTCGTTCGTCGAAGCCACGCGTTCGTAGCGCATGATTGTTGCGCCAATAATGCGCGTGTCGATCCGGCGTCGGAGTGTAATGAGATCGAGATCTTCAGGAAGCGGGCTCATCATTGTTCCTTCAATAGCGTACTTTTCAGTATATCATGCATCGGGATTGACGCCATCACACTTCTTGACCAGCAGGTGTTCACTCTTACCGTGAAATGGTGTTTTGCGTCGGCGGGGCGACGTCTCATGGCGCTTGCGAAAGCCATACCGCCGCCGACTCTTGATTTCGGGGGCATCCCCCGAACCCTCAATCGTGAACAGTTACCTTGACCATCGCTCTTCCAGTATGCTATACTCTGACATTGCAACAATTCGGTGCAGTTGATTAACAAATGCCGACTGCCTCTTGTTCCATGCTGGCAGCGGATTCTAACATAGAGGAGAGGCCCGATGTCTCAGCAGTTGCGCCTGGTGATTGCGGATGATGAGTCGATTATCCGAATGAACCTCAAAGAGACGCTGGTCGGCTTAGGGTATCTGGTGGTTGGCGAAGCAGGCGATGGCGTCAGCGTTATTAATCTGGCGCGCGAATTGCGCCCCGATCTGGTGATCATGGACATCCGCATGCCGAAACTCGACGGCATTCAGGCAGCCAGGGTCCTGACAGAGGAGAAGATTGCGCCCGTTCTGTTGCTGACCGCCTATTCTGATCGAGAACTGGTTGATCGTGCGCGCGAGGCGGGCGTTGTCAACTATGTGGTCAAACCGTTCCACGAGGGTGAACTGCTGCCGGCTATCGAGATTGCACTCGCGCGCTACAATGAGTTCCGCGAGATGGATAAGCAGATCAACGATCTGAAAGAGACGCTGGAAACGCGCAAGCTGGTCGAACGTGCGAAAGGCGTCTTGATGGATACGCAGGGGCTCAAGGAACACGAGGCGTTCCGCAAGATCCAGCAGCTTTCGATGAATACCCGCAAGTCGATGCGTGAAATTGCGCAGGCAATTCTGCTCACGGCGCAGATCGAAAAGTAACCGCGATTCGTGTCTGACCCTGTTACGAGTGCTGGCTCCGACGTTTCTCCGCCGTCAGGCGCATCACGCTGGAGCATGGTGCGCCTGCTGCGGGCAGCGTTGCCCCATGTGATAACTGCGCTTGCTGCGGTCTTCCTGACCCTGGGTGTTCAACGTTTCCTGCCGCAAACAACACTTTCTTCAGGACAACTGCCATCCCCAACAGCGGTCACGACATCGGAGCCCTCAACCACGCTGACCGTCGCTCCGTTGCCGACGGCTGGCGTCCCGCCTTCTCCGCAACCGACCGACGCGCCGCTGGCGGCTGCGCTGACACGCCAGGAGGTGATCGATCTGCGTGCTCAAGACGAGCGTCTGTGGGCTGCGATTTACCTGATGCGCGCGCTCAACCATCTGGCGGATGCCGAAGCATTGCTCCGCTCGAACGAGCTGGCGCGCGTCGAACAGACCCTGACGTCTATTGATGATGCACTGGCGCAGGCATATGCGCGCGCTGCCGATGCCGATCGTGATCCTATCGCGCAAATCCGCCGTGATATCGGCATTATTCGTGAGGATCTCTATCTGCGACCGGAGGGAATGGACGTGCGATTGTCACGGTTGCGTCAGGCGATTATGACATTGATAGAAGCGCGGCGGTAGTGGAACGTGGGAACGTGCAAACGTGGGAACGTGGGAACGTGCAAACGTGGGAACGTGGAACGTGGAACGTGGGAACGTGCGAACGTGGGAGCAGGCGCGCGAGGGTGGGGATACCGGTGCACGAAGCGCGCCCGCATTCGTTTATTCGTTCCCCATTCGTTGACAGCAGGGACGGCACAGGCACGTGGAACGTGGGAACGTGGAACGTGGAACGTGCAAACGTGCAAACGTGGGAGCAGGTGCGCGAGGGTGGGGATACCGGTGCACGAAGCGCGACCGCATTCGTTTATTCGTTCCCCATTCGTTGACAGCAGGGACGGCACGGGCACGGGGAACGTGCGAACGTGGAACGTGGAACGTGCAAACGTGGGAACGTGGAACGTGCGAACGTGGAACGTGGAACGTGGAACGTGCAAACGTGCAAACGTGGGAGCAGGTGCGCGAGGGTGGGGACGCTGGTGCACGAAGCGCGACCGCATTCGTTTATTCGTTCCCCATTCGTTGACAGCAGGGACGGCACGGGCACGCGGAACGTGCAAACGTGCGAACGTGCGAACGGGGAACGTGGGAACGTGGGAACGTGGGAACGTGGAACGTGGGAACGTGGAACGTGCGAACGTGCGAACGTGGAACGTGCAAACGTGGAATGTGGAACGTGCGAACGTGGGAGCAGGCGCGCGAGGGTTGGGATACCGGTGCACGAAGCGCGACCGCATTCGTTTATTCGTTCCCCATTCGTTGACAGCAGGGACGGCACAGGCACGGGGAACGTGGGAACGTGGAACGTGGAACGTGCAAACGTGCGAACGTGCGAACGGGGAACGTGGGAACGTGGGAACGTGGAACGTGGGAACGTGGGAGCAGGCGCGCGCGGGTGGGGATACCGGTGCACGAAGCGCGCCCGCATTCGTTTATTCGTTCCCCATTCGTTGACAGCAGGGACGGCACGGGCACGTGCGAACGTGTGAACGTGCAAACGTGGGAGCAGGTGCGCGAGGGTGGGGACGCTGGTGCACGAAGCGCGCCCGCATTCGTTTATTCGTTCCCCATTCGTTGACAGCAGGGACGGCACGGGCACGGGGAACGTGCAAACGTGGAACGTGCAAACGTGGAACGTGCAAACGTGCGAATGCAGCACACGATAATCTCGTAATCTCGTAATCTCGTAATCTCGTAATCTCGTAATCTCGTAATCTCGTAATCTCGTAATCTCGTAATCTCGTAATCTCCATAATCTCGTAATCCCAAGGCGGAACCATGGCGCAACGCAGCATTCTGATCACCGGCGGCGCAGGGTTTATCGGCTCGCACCTGGCGGACGCGCTTATTGCACGCGGTGACCGAGTGGCGATTATTGATGACCTCTCCACCGGCGCGGTGGCGAATATTCGCCATCTCAAGGGTCACCCGAACTTCAGTTATACCCTCGATACCATTGCGAACGAAGCGGTTCTGGCGGAACTGATCGACGAGAGTGACGCAGTCGTGCACCTGGCAGCGGCAGTTGGCGTGCAGCTGATTGTCCAGAGTCCGGTGCGCACCATCGAAACCAACGTCAATGGCACGGAACTGGTGCTGCGCTGGGCGGCGAAGAAGGGCAAGACCGTCCTGCTTGCCAGCACGTCTGAGGTCTACGGCAAGAGTGAACGCACCCCGTTCCGCGAAGACGATGACCTGGTGCTCGGACCTTCAACAATGGGGCGCTGGAGTTATGCCTGCTCGAAACTGCTCGATGAGTTTCTGGCGCTGGCGTACCACAAAGAGCGCGACCTGCCGGTAATTATCGCACGCCTGTTCAATACCGTCGGTCCACGGCAGACGGGACGCTACGGCATGGTGCTGCCGCGTTTCGTGCGCGCTGCAATGCGCGACGTGCCGTTGCGCGTCTATGGCGATGGTCAGCAAACCCGCTGCTTCTGCTACGTCGGTGATACCGTGCGCGCCTTGATTGCGCTGCTCGACCATCCTGATGCTATCGGGCGCATCTTCAATGTCGGCAACCCGCAGGAGGTAAGCATTCTCGAACTGGCGCAGCGCGTGGTACATCTGGCGAACAGTTCATCGCCGATTGTGCTGGTACCCTATGAGCATGCCTACGAGGCCGGGTTCGAGGATATGCGCCGTCGTGTGCCGGACATTTCGCGTCTCACAGCGCTCACCGGTTTCCGCCCGACTCTCGATCTCGATGATATTATCCGTTCGGTCATCGCGTATGAACGTACACACGGGTCATAGCACGGGTAATGAGCGACACGCGACGGACACAGGGACGCAACCGTGTTTTGACCGATGTGACTGTCGTCCGTGCTATACTGTGCGTCGGATGTACCTGACTTTTGTCTTGCGCGCGTGTCTGGAGTCTTCTGGTGTTGCAATTGTCCTCAGTAACCTGCGCATTGCCTGGGATATCCCCGACCTGCGCGCCCACGGACCGGACGTGATGGTCATCCCCGGCATCCGCGAGCGTCAGAACTGGAGTACGTTTGATGTGGCGGTTGAGGGAGTGCGACCGGCGCTGATCATCGAAATCACCTCACCGGAGACGCGCGCGCTCGACCTGGAGACTAAGGTTGGGCATTACGCACGCGCCGGGGTGGCGCAGTACGTGATTGTGGACGACCTGGGGCAAGGGCGGACGCGCGAGTTGCGCCTGCTCGACTACCGGCTGGACGGGGGGACGTACCGGTTGCAACCGTCGGACGCCCAGGGTTGGGTGCGTCTGGAGATTGCGAACATCTGGCTGGGGGTGCAGGGCGACTGTGTGGTGTGCTACGACAAGCATGGCGCAGCGATTGGCGACTATATGACGGTTGTGTGGCATGCGGACGAAGCGAAAGCCCGCGCCCGACAGGAATCTGAAGCGCGCGTCCTGCTCGAAGAGCGGTTACACGCACTTGAGGAAGAGGTGCGTCGTCTGCGTGGCGAAGGATAGCAGTGTGACCGAGACGCTGTCTGCACAACTCAGCGCCTGGTGTGCAGCGCACGACATTGCGCTGTGCGTGTTATTTGGCTCACGAGCGCGCGGCAATGCGCGCCCTGAGAGCGACCACGACCTTGCGCTCAAACTGGCGCACCCGCCAGCGCCGCTCGACCGTGTCGCCTGGCAGGTTGAACTCGAAGATCTGCTTGGCACGTCTGTCAGCCTGGTTCTTTTGACGCCAGATACCGACCCTGTGCTGGGATGGGAGATTGCACGCGACGGAAGACTGCTGTACGAGCGCGACCGCGGGTTATGGCTGCGTGAGCGTGCACGCCTCTGGCATCTGTACAACGACGCCCTGCCCTTCCGCCGCGCGCTGGCCGAGTCGTTGAGACGCTACGCTGATGAGGTGTTGCGTGGCGCGTGATGTGTTGCTTCGGAAACTGGCATACCTGCGGCAATTGTTACGCGATCTGACGCCATTCGGGCAGATGAGTCGCGCCGAGATAGAAGCGCATCATTACACAGTTGAGCGCATTCTGGAGTTACTCGTCGGCGCGGCAGTGGATCTTTTGTTTCATATCCTGACCGAACGTGGTCTGGCGCCAGCCTCGTATCGAGACGCTTTTCGTCTGGCGGCGCAGGAAGGACTGCTGCCCGGCGATCTGGCTGAGCGTCTCCAGCAGGCTGCCGGCATGCGCAATATTCTGGTGCATCTCTACGAAACGATCGACTATGCTATCCTGCACGCCAGTATTGCACCGGCGCTGCGCGACTTCGCGCTGTTCGTTGCGCTGGCTGAAGCATGGGAAACGCCAGAATAAGACGGTGTGGAACGTGGAACGTGCAAACGTGCAACGTAGAACGTGCGAACGTGGAACGTGCGAACGTGCAAACGTGCGAACGTAGAACGTGCGAACGGGCGAACGTGGGAGCAGACGCGCGAGGGTGGGGACACTGGTGCGCGGAGCGCGCCCGCATTCGTTTATTCGTTCCCCATTCGTTGACAGCAGGGACGGCACTGGCACAGGAACGTGCAAACGTGCGAACGTGGAACGTGCAAACGTGCAAACGTGCGAACGTGGAACGTGCGAACGTGGGAGCAGGCGTGCACGGGTGGGGACGCTGGTGCACGGAGCGCGCCCGCATTCGTTTATTCGTTCCCCATTCGTTGACAGCAGGGATGGCACGGGTGCGTGGAACGTGCAAACGTG
>FWPU01008145.1_pt1 | contig 18249 bp, 33 predicted proteins | sample 2228361 | NCBI WGS metagenome assembly FWPU01 (sample SAMEA103939777, study PRJEB20133) | metagenome
AATTATTTAGAATATAATTCAACTATATATTGTTCTTGAATAGACATCTGTATATCTTCTCTTCTTGGATAAGCAAGAATCCGACCTTTTTTAGTAGTAACATCAAGTTCAAGCCAAGGTGGTAAACCACGTGTTTCAACTTTTTCAATTAATTCATTTATGATAGGCGATTTTAATATCTTTTCTTTCAAAGTTATCAAGTCACCTGGATTAGTTAAATATGATGGTATATCAATTTTTTTATTATTTACTAAAATATGTCCATGGCAAACTAATTGACGAGCATGATTTCTTGATGTGACCGATCCTAATCTATAAACTACATTATCTAATCTTCTTTCTAACAAAATAAGTAAATTTTCTCCTGTTATACCTTTCATTTTTTCTGCTTTTTCAAAATATAAACGGAATTGTTTTTCTAATATTCCATACATTCTTTTAACTTTTTGTTTTTCTCTAAGTTGCATTCCATAAGGAGTTAATTTTATTCTTTTAGTTCTACCATGTTGACCTGGTGGGAAAGCACGTTTTTCAAGAGGACATTTTGAATAACATCTATCCCCTTTTAAAAATAATTTTGTCATTTCCCGCCTACATAATCTACAAACTGCATTTTTATATCTAGCCACTTTGTATACTGGCTATTTTGTAGCCAGCTTTTTCACCTCCTTTATACTCTTCTTCTTTTTCTCGGACGACATCCATTATGTGGAATTGATGTTACATCTTTAATAGATCTTATTTCAATCCCAGCAGATTGAATTGCTCTAATAGCAGATTCTCTACCACCCCCAGGACCTTTAATCCTTACATGTATCTTCTTTAATCCGAATCGTAAAGCATCCTGTGCACATTTTAATGCTGCTTGTTGAGCAGCAAAAGGTGTACTCTTACGTGAACCTTTAAATCCTGCTACTCCAGAACTTGCCCAACATAATGTATTACCTTGCATATCTGTTATTGTTATTATTGAATTATTAAATGTAGAATGAATATGAGCTATACCTATTGGGACATTCTTCTTCTCTTTCTTTTTAACACCCTTCTTTTTCTTTACCATATTAATTTACTCCATCATTTATTTTAATTAAAAGATTATCTCTTAATTATTATCCAATAAAATAATAAATATTTTATTATGCTTTTTTAGTTTTTTTCTTAAGTGAAACTGTCTTTCCTTTAGGTCCTTTTCTCGTTCGTGCATTTGTGTGTGTTCTTTGTCCTCTTGCTGGTAAACCCAATTTATGTCTAAGTCCTCTGTAACAACCTATATCTATTAATCTTTTTATATTCATCTGAATTTCTTTCCTAAGATCACCTTCTACTTTGCCTTCTGTTTCTATTACCTTTCTTATATTTGTTATTTGTTCTTCTGTTAAATCTTTTATTTTAATATTAAAAGGAACGCCTGCTGCTGTAAGTATTTTTTTTGCTCTTGAACGTCCTATCCCATATATATATGTTAAACCTACCTCAGCTATTTTATTAGGTGGTAAATCTACTCCTGCAATTCTTGCCATATTCTTTTATTATCCTAATAATAGGATATTATTCACCTCCTTAATTTTTTTTATTATTACATTATTATCCTTGCTTCTGCTTATGTTTAGGATTAGAACATATTACTCTAATCCTACCTTTTCGCTTTATTATTTTACAATTAATACATATTTTTTTTACTGATGATCGCACTTTCATTTTTTCACTCCATATTCCTTTCTTTTTTCTTTTTCCGAAGCCTTACATTAATTATCTTAATTTATTACAGCTATTTAAATCTATAAACTATTCTACCTCTCGTAAGATCATAAGGTGATAATTCAACTTTAACTCTATCACCCGGTAAGATGTGAATAAAATTTTTCCTTATCTTACCTGATATGCTTGCTAATACAATATGTTTTTGTCCTTCTACTTCGACTTTAAACATTGCATTTGGCAAGGCTTCTTTTACAATTCCAATCACTTCAATTGCTTCATCTTTCACCATATCTTTTTTTTCTTTAAATATCTTATTTACTTCCTCTGAGTTAATATTAAAGGTTCTCCATTCGTTATTGCTATTGTATGCTCAAAATGAGCTGCGTAACTATTGTCTTTAGTGCATGCAGTCCATTCATCTTGTAATATTTCTATTTCATAATTACCGGTACATACCATTGGTTCAATTGCTAATACCATACCTCTTTTTAAACGAGGACCTGTATTTGGTTCCCCATAATTCGGTATCTTAGGTTCTTCATGCAATTTTAAACCTACTCCATGACCTACAAAATCTCTTATTACATTATATCCTTTCTCTTCTACATATTTTTGAATTGCATGCGAAATATCACCTATCCTATTACCTTCAATAGCTTGTTCTATCCCTTTATACAATGATTCCTTTGTTACATTTATTAAATCCATATACTTATCTTCAACTTTTCCTACAGGATAAGTAGCAGCTCCATCACCATAATATCCATCCAATATCACTCCAACATCTATTCCTATTATATCACCTTCTTTTAGCTTCCTATCATCAGGTATACCATGTACTATTACTTCATTAATAGATGCACATATGCTCGCAGGATAATTTCTATATCCTTTAAAAGCTGGTATAGCTTCCCTTCTCCTTATATATTCCTCCGCAAAAATATCTAATTCTTTTGTACTTATACCTGGTTTAATTAAATTCTCTATCTCCGCTAATAACTCAGCTACTATTTCACAGCTTTTTTTAATCTTCATTATTTCCTGTAAAGTCTTTATTTCTATCACTTATTCTCTTAAATTATCTCTTTAATTATTTGATAGATTTCTTCAACTTTTCCATTTCCATCTACTTCAAATATATTAGATTTCGTTTTCATATAATCTATTATTTCTTTTATCTCGTTTTGATAAATTCTAAATCTTTCTCTTATTACTTCTTCTTTATCATCTTCCCTTTGATACAATTCAGAACCACATTCATCACATTTATTCTCTTCTTTAGGTGGAAATAAATATTATATATTTTTTGACAATTTTTGCACAATCTTCTTGCAACATTTCTTCTAATTATCTCTTCTTCATCCACTTTAAGCAACACAATTATTATATCATAATTCTTAGCAAAATCAAATATCATCTTAGCCTGACTTTTATTTCTTGGAAAACCATCCAATACAATATTTCTATTTTTTTGCTTATTAATTTCATCTTTTACTAATTCAAAAACTATTTCGTCCTTTACTAATTTACCTTTTGCTAATATTGACTTTATTTTTTTTGATACCTCTGTATCTTTAGTAACTATTATTCTCAATAAATCGCCTGTAGATATTCTTGCCCAGCCATCTTTTTCTAACAATTGAGTCTGTGTCCCTTTTCCACTGCCTGGAGGTCCTAACAATATTAATAACTTCATTTTTCTATCCTCTTCTTCCTCTAATTCTACCTTTTCTAACAAATCCTTCATAATGTCTCATAAGCAATTGACTTTCCACTTGTTGCAATGTATCCATTGCAACTCCAACTACTATTAATAATGATGTACCACCAAAATAAAACGGAACCCCCAATCCATTTAATACTACTGAAGGCATTATTTTTGCCATTAAATCTCCAAGTGAACCGGGCAATGTATCTAATTTTATTCCTGTCATCAAAAATTCTGGTAAAACAGCTACCGCTGTTAAATAAATAGCTCCTACTAATGTTAACCGAGTTAATATACTATCTATGTGCTCAGCAGTTTTCTTACCAGGACGTATTCCCGGGATGAATCCACCATATTTTTTTATATCGTCAGCCACATTTGTAGGATTAAAAATTATTGCAGTATAAAAATAGCAGAAGAAAATTATTGCAGCTACATATATTAAATTATAGAGAGGCATACCCAAAGACATATTACGTATTATCCAATCAACATAAGGCTTTATTGCAGCTGATCTAATAAATTGTGCAATTGTTTGCGGTAATGCTATTAAAGATGCAGCAAATATGATTGGTATAACTCCTCCTGTATTTAATTTAAGAGGCAGATGTGTAGATACGCCTCCATACATCCTCCTTCCTACTACTCTCTTTGGATATTGTATAGGTATTTTTCTTTGTGCACGCTCTACGAATATTATTATTGCTATTACTAAAATCATCATCGCTACTAAAATAACCAAAATATGACCTTTCAATCCACCCATTTGAACAGATTTGATAGTATCTGTTATAGCTCTGGGAAATCTAACTACTATACCTGCAAATATAATAAGTGATATACCATTTCCTATCCCTCTCTCTGTAATTTGTTCTCCCAACCACATTAAGAAAACTGTCCCTGTAGTTAATGTAATCATTGTCATAAATCTAAATGCCCAACCCGGATTAAGAACTATGTGAGCTCCTGCAAATCCTTCCATATAATATGCCATACCAAATCCTTGAAATAATGTTAATCCAGCTGTTAAATACCTTGTATATTGTGTAATCTTCTTCCTTCCTAACTCACCTTCTTTCGATAATTTCTCTAATTGAGGAATAATTACAGTCAACAATTGCAATATTATTGAAGCAGATATATATGGCATTATTCCCAATGCAAAAATTGAAAAATTAGAAAATGCTCCACCTGAAAATAAATCTATCATCCCAAAAAATGTTCCACCCATTTGTGCGGCAAATTCTTTCATCGCTTCTATATTTATGCCAGGAGTTGGAATAATAGCGCCTATCCGATAAACCGCTAACAAAGCAAAAGTAATTAAGATCCTTCTTCTTAGATCAGGTATCCTAAATAAATTTTTAATACTTTCTATAGCGATGGTAACACCTCCACTTTTCCACCTGCTTTCTCAATCTTTGAGCGAGCAGATGTACTAAATTTATGAGCCATTACTGTTAAATTTTTATCTATTTCTCCTCTTCCTAACACCTTCAATTTCTTACTTAAAGATTTTATTATACCTCTTTCATATAAAACTTTAGGATCTACTATTTCATTTCTATTAAAAAATTTTAAATCATCCAAATTAATAATATGGTATTCTTCTTTGAAAGGATTAGTAAATCCTCTTTTAGGTAATCTTCTATGCAAAGGCATTTGACCGCCTTCAAAACCTCTTTTAAGTGAATGTCCCGATCTTGATCTTTGACCATTATGTCCTCTGCATGATGTTTTGCCATGTCCTGAACCAGGTCCTCTTCCAACACGTTTTGGTTTCTTTTTTGCCCCTTTTGGAGCTTCTAATTTATTTAGTTCCATCTCTATTACCTCTCTTTATAACTCTTTTACTTCTACTAAATGTATTACTTTATTTATCATCCCTCTTATCTCTGGTGTATCTAATTTTTCAACAGAATATCCTCTCTTCTTAAGACCTAATCCTCTTAATATTAATCTCTGTGAACGTGGATAACCTATTTCGCTCCGAACCTGTGTAATTCTAATTTTCTTACCTAATTTCTTCTTACCTTTCATTTTCTTTCAAACTCCTCTATTTTTTTCCCTCTTAACATTGTAATCTTTTCAGATGATATAAGTTTTGATAAGCCATCTATAGTAGCTCTTACTAATGCAAAAGGATTAGTGGAACGAAGCGATTTAGTTAAAATATCTTGAATACCTGCCATTTCAAGCACAGCTCTAACTGCTCCACCTGCAATAACTCCTGTTCCTGGGACAGCAGGTTTTAAAATAACAACAGCAGCATCTTTCTTCCCTATTACTTCATGATGTATTGTTGTCCCATTTAATGGTACCTGTATTATATTCTTTTTAGCTCTTTTAATTGCTTTCTGAATCGCCATCGGTACTTCCCTTGCCTTACCTTTAGCAAATCCTACCCTACCTTTCCCATCTCCTACTACTACTAACGCTGAAAAACCTAACTTCTTCCCTCCTTTAACAACTTTCGTTACTCTATTTATAAACACTACTCTATCTTTCAATTCTACTACTTCTTCTTCTACCATTTATATAATCCTCCATTTATTTTAAAATTTAAGTCCATTATCCCTTGCTCCTTCAGCTAATGCTTTAACTCTTCCATGATATTTATAACCACTTCTATCAAATACAACTTTATCTATCCCTTTTGCTAAAAGCCTCTGTGCTATCATCTTTCCTACTTCATATGCTCCTTCCTTATTACCTCCTTTTTTAATATTACCTCTCATCTCTTTATCCAAAGTTGAACAACTTGTAATGGTAATGCCTTCAATATCATTTATCGCCTGTACATATATATGTTTTAAACTTCTATATACCAACAAACGAGGTCTCTCTGCTGTCCCTTTTACTTTCTTCCTTACCCTTTTCTTTCTTTCTAACCATTTATTTTTTTTCTTCTTATTTTTATCCATAATTAGCACCTTTCATTTCTATTTAGCACCTGCTACCTTTCCAGGTTTTAGCTTGATTATTTCATTCGTATACCTTATTCCTTTCCCTTTATACGAGTCCGGTTCCCTAAATCCCCTAATCAAAGCCGCTATCTGTCCAACTTGATGCTTATTAATACCCCATACCTTAAACTTATTTTTGTTCTTCTCATCAAAAATAATCTTCATACCAGCAGGAATCTTTATCTCTCTCGGATTAACATATCCTAAATAAAAAATCATAGTATCTCCTTGTAATTGACATCTATAACCAACTCCTACAACTTCTAACTCTTTCGAAAAACCTTCTACCACACCTTTAACAGCATTAGCTATATGCGCTCTTATTGTCCCATACAACGCTTTCTGGATTGTAATATTATCCTTCATCTTCACATATAATATATTATCCTGTTGCTCACATACAATCCCATCAGGTATCTTTACTTTATTAACACCATTAGGTCCTTGAATCTCCATCTCTTTATCTTTTATCGTTATTTTCACATTTTTTGGTATTGCAATCGGTTTTTTACCTATACGTGACATATCTCACCTCTCATTTCATTACCATACATAACATATTAATTCTCCACCTACTCTCAATCTCTTAGCTTGCTCACCTGTCACTATCCCTTTTGATGTGCTTATAATACATATACCTAATCCTCGCTTAACTATTGGTATCTTACTGCTCTTACAATAAACTCTTCTGCTTGGCTTACTTATTCTTCTTAATTCATGAATAATTTTTTCATTCTCTGCACCATATTTCAATGTAATTATTATCTGACCTTGTTTCCCATCTTCCTCATATTTAAAATTATCTATATATCCTTCATCCTTTAATATCTTAGTTATCTCTAATTTCATCTGGGATGCTGGTACCTTAACTTTATCCTTATTAGCCATTATGGCATTCTTTATTGATACTAAATAATTTCCAATCGGATCATTTACAGGCATCTTTTTTACCTCACCAACTTGCTTTCTTTACTCCAGGAATTTGCCCCTCTAAAGCTAATTTCCTAAAGCATAAACGGCATATTTTAAACTTCCTTATATAGCCTCTTGGCCTTCCACATAATGAACAACGATTCCTATATCTTACCTTATATTTTAACTTCTTCTTCATCTTTACCATTGCTGCTATTGTAGCCATATTAACCTCCTCACGATTCTTTAAATGGAAATCCTATTATCTTTAATAATTCCCTCGCTAACATATTATCCTTTGCTGTCGTTACTATCGTAAGATTCATTCCTCTTAACTTGTCTACTTTATTATAATCTATTTCAGGAAATATAAGTTGATCAGTTAATCCAACTGTATAATTACCACGTCCGTCAAAAGAATTAGCAGATAAACCTTTAAAATCTCTTATTCTTGGTAATACAATATTAATAAATCTATCTAAAAATTCATACATCCGATCCCCTCTTAATGTCACTGAACATCCTATTGCCATACCTTTTCTTACCTTAAAAGCAGATATAGCTTTTTTTGCTCTACGAATTACAGGTCTCTGACCTGTAATGGCTGCTAATTCATCCATACCTGCATCCAATACTTTTATATTACGAGTAGCCTCTCCTAATCCCATGTTTATTACTATCTTCTCCAATCTCGGAACAGCCATCTTATTTTTAATATTAAATCTCTTCATCATCTCAGGTACTACCACTTCTTTATACAGCTTCTTTAGTCTAACTTCATAATGAATACCTTCTTCTTCTTTTGCTTCTTTAATATCAGTAATCTCTTTTTCTTTCTTAATCTTTTTTTTCTTGTCTTCTGTGGATGTCGTATCTTTTGCTTTCTTTGCCATCTTATTTCCTTCTCCTTTTTAACATTATTAACTTATATTACTCCTCCGCATTTTTTACATATACGTACTTTGGAACCATCTTCTAAAAATTTCTTACCTGTTCTAACTACTTCTTTACATGCTGGACATATTATCTTTAATTTTGATATGTGTATAGGAGCCTCTTTCTCAAGAATACCAGCCTTTATCTGTTTCTTAGGATTTGCTTTAGTATGCCTTTTTATTAAATTTACTCTTTCTACAATTGCACCATATTTCTCAGGTATAACTTTTAAAACTTTACCTATTTTCCCTTTATCTTTACCAGATATAACCTTTACTTGATCATTTTTTTTCAAAAATATCTTACTCTTACTCATAAAAAAATCTCACTTCTTTAACAATATTATTCTTACCATACTTCCGGTGCTAAAGAAATAATTCTTAAAAAATTTTTATCTCTCAATTCTCTTGCAACTGGTCCGAAAACACGCGTTCCTACAGGATTAAATGTAGCAGGATCTATTAAAACAGCTGCATTATCATCAAATCTAATGTATGAACCATCGCTCCTTCTTAATTCTTTCCTCGTCCTAACTATTACTGCTTTAACTACTGTACCTTTCTTTTGTTTACTCTCCGGATCTGCTTCCTTTATAGAAGCAGTAATTATATCACCTATTTTACCTATGCTACCAGTTGAACTTCCTAAAGGTAATATGCAAGACAATTTCTTAGCTCCTGAATTGTCTGCAACATTTAAAATTGTTCTCATCTTAATCATATATGTTCACCCTCTTTCATTTTTTTTATCACTCTCCATCTTTTTAATTTGCTTAACGGTCTTGTCTCCATAAGCAGTACTTCATCACCTATCTTGCAGCTATTATCTTCATCATGGGCATACACTTTAGTACGTTGTAAAACAACTTTTCCGTATACAGGATGCTTTTTATATCTTTTTATACGAACTATAACTGTTTTTTGCATTTTATCACTAATTACTATACCTCTAACAACTTTTCTTTTACCTCTCTTGAGCTTCATCTTGTTCTCCTTTTTTCCTTTTTTCATTTATTATTGTAAGAACCATTGCAATTTGTTTACGAGTCTTTCTAATATTTCTAATATCTTCTAATTGCTTCAATGCATTTTTTCTTCTTAAATGAAATAATTCTTCTCTCAATTCTTTCTCTTTTAATAATAATTCATTTAAAGATAATTCTTTTAAATTAGATGCTTTTATTTTCATTATTATTTTTTAACCTCACAAATTTCTACTTACAATAGTTGTTTTACAAGGTAATTTAAAAGCAGCTAACCTAAGCGCTTCCATAGCTAATGTAGATTCTATACCTCCGATTTCAAATAAAATACGCCCAGGTTTTACTACTGCTACATAACCAACTCTTGGTCCTTTTCCTTTTCCCATCCTCGTCTCTGCAGGCTTTTTTGTATAAGCTTTATCAGGAAATATTCTTATCCAAAGTTTACCACCCCTTTTTACATGACGAGTAATTGCTATTCTCGCAGCTTCAATTTGTTGAGAAGTAATCCAAAAAGGCTCTAATGCCTTTAATCCATAATCACCAAAAGCTAACTTTGCACCCCTTGTAGCTTTACCTTTCATTCTACCTCGTTGATGTTTTAAATATTTAACTTTCTTAGGCTGTAACATATTATCTCCTTGAATTATTACTAAAAACTCATTCAAATATCATAATTAAGTTTTTCACCTTTATTAATCCATACTTTAACACCAATAACTCCATAGGTTGTATGTGCTTCAGCAAAGCCATAATCTATATCGGCTCTTAAAGTATGTAATGGTAATCTTCCAAATAAATACCATTCTGCACGTGCTATCTCAACACCATTCAATCTGCCTCTACATCTTATTTTTATCCCTTTAGCTCCTAATCTTAAAGCGCCTTCTACTGCTCTTCTCATAGCTCTTCTAAAAGCTACTCTCTTTTCTAATTGCAACGCAACATTTTCTGCTACTATTTGAGCATCTAATTCAGGTTTATTTACTTCTGAAACTGCAATATACACTTCTTTCCCTGTTAGCTTTTCAAATTTCTTTCTCATCTCTCCTACATGTGAACCTTTAGAACCTATTACTAATACTGCTCTAACTGCTTTTATATATATCCTGATTTTATTACCAACTCTTTCAATATCTACTGATGAAATACCTGCATGACGATATTCTCTCTTTATTTCATCTCTAATTTGTAAATCTTGTAATAAATATTCACCATACTCTCTCTTGGCGTACCAACGCGAGTACCATGTTTTGTTAAAAGCTAATCTATAACCGTAAGGATGGACTTTTTGTCCCAAATTTTACCTCCAAATCTATAATTTAGATAAAAATACTGATAAATGTGTATGATGCCTTCTATATCTAAAAACTCTTCCCATAGTTCCTGCTCTATATCTTCTCCAAAATTTTGTAGGTCCAACATCAACATATATTTTTGAAATTATTAAATTATCTGCATCAATATTTGCTTCTTTTTGCATCGCGTTTGCTGCTGCTGATAAAATAGCTTTCTCTACAATATGAGCAGCTCTTTTATTTGTATTTCTTAAAATTTTTACTGCAGTATATACTTCTTTTCCTCTTACCATATCAGCGACTAATCTAACTTTCCTCGGTGATATTCTTAAATATTTTAAGATTGCTTTACTAACCATTTCCATAAATCTTTATCCTTTTTTATTTCCTTAATTTGAGTGTTTTATCTGATTTTGTAGGATGTCCTCTAAATGTTCTTGTAGGTGCAAATTCACCTAATTTATGACCCACCATATTTTCTATTATATATACCGGTATAAAAGTCTTTCCATTATGAACGCCTATTGTATGTCCTACCATCTCGGGTGTTATAGTTGAACGTCTTGACCATGTTTTTATTATTTGTTTTTTCCCAGATTTATTTAGTTCTTCTATATGTTTTAATAATATTTTATCTACAAAAGCACCTTTTTTAATTGAACGTGGCATCACACTTCTCCTTATCTTATTTTCTTCTTTTTACTATAAAAGCAGATGTTCTCTTATTTTTTCTAGTCTTATATCCTTTAGTAGGTTGACCCCATGGAGTAACAGGATGTCTTCCACCTTTAGCTTTTCCTTCTCCACCTCCATGAGGGTGATCTACTGGATTCATAGCTGTTCCTCTTACATGAGGTCTTCTACCTTTATAACGACTTCTGCCAGCTTTGCCTATTTGTATATTAGCATTATCTGTATTCCCTATTTGTCCAATTGTTGCATAACATTTTAAATTTATTAACCTTATCTCTCCCGAAGGCATCCTTATATGAGCATAATTACCTTCCTTTGCTAAAATTTGTGCTGAACTACCTGCCGATCTTACAACCTGTCCACCTTTACCCGGAATTAATTCTATATTATGTATTATTGTACCTGTTGGTATATTCTCTAAAGGTAATGCATTACCTGGTAAAATATCTGCTTCAGGTCCTGCTAAAATTTTATCACCTACCTTAAGTCCTTCAGGATATATAATATAACGTTTCTCCCCATCTTCATATGAAATTAAAGAAATAAATGCTGTCCTATTTGGATCATATTCTATCGTTTTTACTGTACCTTTTATCCCTATCTTATCTCTCCTAAAATCTATAATTCTATATCTCCTCTTATGTTGCCCACCACGCCACCATACTGTTATTCGTCCTAAATTATTCCTACCATCTACCTTCGCTTTCTTCACTAATAATGGTTTATGTGGCTTATCCTTTGTTAATTCATCGTATGTTAGGGAAGTCTGAAATCTCCTTCCCGCTGATGTTGCTTTATAAGTTTTAATTCCCATAATTATTCACCTTTAGTAAAATCTAAATCTTTTTCACCTTCTTGTAACTTTACATATGCTTTCTTCCATGATGAAGTAAAACCTTCTTTTCTATATCTAGTCCTTTTCTTTCCACTTACATTTATAATTTTTACATCTTTTACTTTAACACCAAATATTTTCTCAATTGCATTTTTCACATCAATTTTATTTGCCTTTTTATCAACACAAAAACCATATGTCTTTTTTTCTTGTAAATATAACGATTTTTCTGTAAATAATGGCTTTATTATTACTGTATATGGATTCTTCATTTGCCTATCATCTCCTGAATTTTTTCAAAAGCAGCTTTAGAAATAAATATTTTCTTATAATTCATTAAATCATAAACATTTAAAAATGATAATGGTATAAATTTTGCCTTAGGTATATTTCTCACTGCTAAACTACATGTTATATTATCATTAAAATCAATAAATAATACTTTATGAATTCCTGATATTAAATTAAAAGCCTTAAATATTTTCAAAGCTTCTTTAGTTTTTGGTGTATCAAGTACTAATCTGTCAATTATATGAATATCGCCTATTTTAATTTTATTAGCTATAATTGATTTTATTGCTAATATTCTTTTTTTCTTAGGAAAAGGATAAGAATAATCACGAGGTTTAGGTCCAAATATAGTACCACCATGTCTCCATAAAGGTGAGCGTATAGAACCAGCTCTTGCTCGCCCTGTATGTTTTTGTTTCCATGGTTTTTTACCGCCGCCACTTACTTCCTTGCGTGTTCTTGTACATGCTGTGCCACTTCTCTGACAAGCTAAATAATGATTAACAGCTTCCCATATTACTTCTTTATGATATTTTGTATTAATAATATTTTCAACTACTTCTATATAACCAGCATTTTGATTATCTATTGTTTTAATTTCCATTTTCATAATATTTATCCTTCATATTGCTTATATAGAATTAAATAAGAACCATTATAACCAGGTACACAGCCTTTCAATGCAATTATATTATTTTCTGCATCCAATTTCAATATTTTAAGATTTCTAATCGTTAATTTATTACCACCCATGCGACCCGCCATTCTTTGTCCTTTAAAAACTCGTGATGGAAATGATGAAGCTCCTATCGAGCCAGGAGCACGATGCGTTTTTGAACCATGTGTATCAGCTCCTCCTGAAAATTTATGCCTTTTTACAACCCCTTGAAAACCCTTTCCTTTGGTTATACCAGTTACATTTATCATTTCATTTTCTTCAAATACATCAGCTGCAGTTATTTTTAATCCTAATTTTATTTTACTTTTATCAATTATTGGTAATTCAATTAATTTCTTTATAGGAGACGAATCAACTTTTTTAAGATGGCCTTTTAAAGGTTTATTTAATCTTTTTGGTAATACTTTTTCTATTAATCCTACTTGTATTGCATTATATCCATCTTTTTCATCTGTTTTTATTTGAGTAATCATACACGGTCCTGCTTGAATTAAAGTAACTGCTACAATTTTACCATCTGTAGTAAACAATTGACTCATACCTAATTTTTTTCCTATTAAACCAGCTATCATTGTCCTTCTCTCCCTTCTCCAGTAGACGCTTTAATTTCTACATCAACTCCTGCAGGTAAATCTAATCTTAACAATTCTTCAATTGTTTGCGGTGTCGGAGCTAAGATATTTATTAATCTCTTATGTGTCCTAATCTCAAATTGTTCTCGTGATTTTTTATCAACATGCGGTGAACGTAATACTGTATAACGAGATATTTTCGTTGGCAATGGAATTGGTCCTGCTACTTTAGCTCCCGTTCTTTTTGCTATTTGTATAATTTTATTAGCTGACATATCAAGCATTCTATAATCAAAAGCTTTTAATCTAATTCTAATTTTTTCATTTATCATAATATATTCCTTATATTATTCAATTATTTCAGTTACGCTACCAGCACCTACAGTTTTACCACCTTCTCTTATAGCAAATCTTAATCCCTTCTCTAATGCTACCGGCGTTATTAACTCTATCGTCATCTCTATATTATCTCCAGGCATTACCATCTTTATTCCTTCATCCAATACTACCGTACCTGTTACATCAGTCGTCCTTACATAAAATTGCGGCCTGTATCCACTAAAAAACGGCGTGTGCCTCCCACCTTCTTCCTTCGATAATACATATACCTGCGCCCTAAACTTCTTATGCGGCGTTATACTACCTACCTTCGCTACTACCTGACCCCTCTCTACCTCTCTCTTATCCGTCCCCCTCAATAATATCCCTATATTATCTCCTGCTACCGCTTCATCTAATGTCTTGTTAAACATCTCTAATCCAGTCACTACTCGCTTTATCGTCGGCCTAAATCCTATCACCTCTACCTCCTCCTCTATCTTCACTACCCCCCTCTCTACCCTTCCAGTTACTACAGTACCCCTACCTGTTATCGAAAATACATCCTCTATCGGCATCAAAAATGGCTTGTCTACATCCCGCTGCGGTAACGGTATGTACTCATCTAATACCTTCAATATCTCCCATATAGAACTACACCACTTACAATCCTCCTTCCCACATCCACACTCCCCTGCCTTCAATGCACTACCCCTCACTACAGGTATCTCACTACCAGGAAACTCATACTGCGTTAATAAATCCCTTACCTCTAACTCTACATAATCCAATATCTCCGCATCATCTACCATGTCTACCTTGTTCATATATACCACTATGTACGGTACACCTACCTGCCTCGCTAATAATATGTGCTCCCTCGTCTGCGGCATAGGACCATCCGCCGCACTCACTACTAATATCGCCCCATCCATCTGCGCCGCACCAGTTATCATGTTCTTTACATAATCTGCATGACCAGGACAATCTACATGCGCATAATGCCTCCTCTCAGTCTCATACTCTACATGCGCTATCGCTATGGTTATACCCCTCTCCTTCTCCTCAGGCGCCTTGTCTATTGAATCAAAACTCCTATACGCTATCCTCGGATTCCTCTTGTTCAATAATAAAGTCATCGCCGATGTCAATGTAGTCTTACCATGATCTACATGCCCTATCGTCCCTACATTCAAATGCGGCTTCGTCCTATCAAATTTCTCCTTCGCCATAGTCCTTTTTACCTCCTTTATATTTCTCCTAAATTCTTTTTTATTATCTCATAAGCTATCTTCTTAGGTACTTCTTCATATTTATAAAAATACATACTATATATTGCTCTGCCTTGTGTAACTGACCTTAAATCCGTTGCATAATTAAATAATTCTGCTAAAGGTGCTACACACACTATAACTTTTGTCCCCGTCCTCGGCGTCTCAATCGATAATATCTTTCCTCTTCTTATATTGATATTTGATATAACTTCTCCTAAAAATTCTTCCGGAGTCACTATCTCTATCTTCATTATCGGCTCCAAAAGATAAGGTTCTCCTTTTTTAGCTGCTTCTTTAAATGCTATGGATGCTGCTATCTTATATGCTATATCGGTAGAATCTACTTCATGAAAAGAACCACCTATTAAACTCGCTCTTATATCCTCCACTTGAAATCCTGCAAGTATTCCATCTAACATCGCCTCTTCTATCCCTGTCTTTATAGCCGGTAAATATTCTTTTGGTATTACTCCACATTTTGAATTATCCAAAAAAACAAATCCACTCCCAGCCGGTAAAGGTTCTAATTTAATTATTACATGACCGTATTGTCCTTTTCCACCTACTTGATGTATATATTTCCCTTCACCTTCCGCAGATATTCTTATAGTCTCTTTATAGGCAACTCTTGGTTTTCCTACATTACCTAATATACCAAATTCCCTCTTTAATCTATCTACTATAATCTCCAAATGTAATTCACCCATCCCCGATATTAATGTTTGTCCCGATTCCTTATCTATACCTACTTTAAAAGTCGGATCCTCAATTGATAATTTGTCTAAGCTATTCATTAATTTATCACAATCCGCTTTCGTCTTAGGTTCTATAGTTACTGATATTACAGGCTTAGGAAATTCTATCGCTTCTAATATAATCGGATGCGCTATATCACATATTGTGTCCCCTGTTACTACACTTCTTAATCCTATAACTGCAGCAATATCACCTGCATACACTACATTCACTTCCTCCCTCTTATTGGCATGCATCTTCACAAGTCGCGATATCCTCTCTTTCTTATTCTTCCTGGAATTTAATATAGAATCACCTACTTTTAGCTTACCAGAATACACTCTCACATAAGCTAATTGTCCCATGTATGGATCTGTCATTATCTTAAATACTAATGCACTGAATGGCTCCGACTCTGATGCTCTCCTATAACATTCACGCCCTTGTGTATTAACACCTTTTACAGGTGGTATATCTATCGGAGATGGTAAATAATCTACTATAGCATCTAATAACGGTTGTACACCTTTATTCCTAAAAGCTGAACCACATAATACAGGAGTTGCTTTATTTCGAATCGTCACACGCCTCATTGCTGCTCTTATATCTTCTGATGATAGCGGTAAATTATTAACATATTTATCTAAAATTTGATCATCTATCTCAGATAATCTCTCTAATAATTTCTCTCTTGTTTTCTCAACTACCTCTTTATATTCATCTGGTACTTCCTTTAATTCATAATCAGCTCCTAACCTATCTTCATTATATACATATACTAATCTCTCAATTACATCAATATTACCTTTAAAATCTTCTTCACTACCATAAGGTATTTGAATCGGTAATGCAATAACATTTAATCTTTTTTCAATCATACTAACTGTATTCCAAAAATTAGCTCCTATTCTATCCATCTTATTTACAAAACATATCCTCGGAACTCTATACTTATCTGCCTGCCTCCATACTGTTTCAGACTGGGGTTCTACTCCACCCACTGCACAAAATACTATTATTGCCCCATCAAGTACTCTTAAAGAACGTTCCACTTCAACTGTAAAATCCACATGACCAGGCGTGTCTATTATATTTATTTTGCATTTCTTCCAATAACAAGTTGTAGATGCTGCAGTGATTGTTATCCCTCTCTCTTGCTCCTGCTCCATCCAATCCATTACTGCTGTTCCTTCATCCACTTCACCCATTCTATGAGTCTTGCCTGTATAAAATAAAATTCTCTCAGTAGTAGTCGTCTTACCTGCATCTATATGTGCCATTATACCTATATTACGAATATATTCTAATGATATTATCCCATTTGCTACTAAACATTCATTATTCACTTTTGCTTTATCTATCAACTGCGGCATCTTCCTTATTTTTATTTATAAATATTTTTACCACCTATAATGAGCAAAAGCTTTATTCGCTTCTGCCATCTTATGTGTATCTTCTCTCTTCTTAATTGCTGATCCTCTATTATTATATGCATCTAATATTTCACTACTTAATTTCTCTACCATTGATTTCTCATTTCTTTTTTTTGCACCTTCTATTATCCATCTTATTCCTAATGAAGTAGCTCTAAATTCAGGCACATCTATTGGTATTTGATATGTTGCACCCCCTATCCTTCTGGAGCGTACTTCAATCTTTGGCTTTACATTCTCTATAGCTTTAGTAAAGACCTTTAATGCATCTTCATTCGTTTTTTCTCTTATTAAATCAAGAGCACCATATATAACCTTCTCAGCTATTGTCTTCTTACCTTTTCTCATTATACAATTTATAAACTTTGCTATTAAAACACTTTGATATACCGAATCTGGTTTAATTTCTCTTCTCTTAACTGAACCTTTACGAGGCACAAAATCCTCCTTTTATATTTAAATTTTCCTTATTAAATATAGAATTATTACGATTCTACTTTTGTTGTTTGACTTTTCTTAGCACCATATTTTGAACGGCTTTTTTTCCTATTCTCTACCGGTCCACATTGCAATGCTCCTCTTATAATATGATACCTTACTCCTGGTAAATCTTTTACTCTACCACCTCTCACAAGCACTATTGAATGCTCCTGTAAATTGTGTTTTATCCCTGGTATATAAGCCGTTACTTCAATACCATTACTTAATCTTACACGAGCTACTGGTCTCATCGCTGAATTAGGTTTCTTCGGATTTGTTGTATAAACACGTAAACAAACCCCTCGCTTCTGCGGTGAGCCCTTCAACGCTCCACTCTTAGATTTGCTAATAACTTTTTTCCTATTCTGTTTTATTAATTGATTTATTGTCGGCATAGAAATTTTATATTTTAATTATTTTTATTATTTTTGTCAAT
>FWPU01008146.1_pt1 | contig 18240 bp, 18 predicted proteins | sample 2228361 | NCBI WGS metagenome assembly FWPU01 (sample SAMEA103939777, study PRJEB20133) | metagenome
GATATATATGTAATGGCTTGGAGAGAATGGGATTACATGGATATACTCAATTACGATGAAATTCAAAGGAAGAATCTAAATTCATAATAAAGAAGTGGCACTTTTTAATGTCTTTCCAGAAAAGTTAATCCTGAAAGATACAGAAACCCATCCCTTATTACACAGTATGGAGAAAGGTCTATACATCCATATACCATTTTGTATTAAAAAGTGTACATACTGTGATTTCTACTCCATCCCTGATAATGAACACTTTGAAGAATATATTGATGCCATTGAAAAGGAGATTATCTTAAAAAAAGAGTATATCAGAAAGACCACTACAGTATATATAGGAGGTGGAACACCAACAATCCTCAGTGAAAGACTTCTTGAAAGACTCTTAGAGATTATACTGGAAAATATCGATACAGAAAAGATAAAGGAGATAACCATCGAGGCAAATCCAAGCACATTGAACAAAGAAAAGGTACGGATATCAAAAAATCACAATATAACAAGACTGAGTCTCGGAATTCAATCAATGAATGAGGATGAATTAAAGATCCTGGGGAGGAGCCACTCTGTAAAAGAAAACCTCATTGCAATGGAGATGGTAAAAAACAGTGGTATTGATCTCGCCATTGATCTTATATACGGGATACCAGGGCAGAAGATAGATGACTGGAAGTATTCATTAAAAAATATAATACCACTCAAACCTGAGCATGTATCAACCTATGAACTCACAATAACTGAAGGCACAAAAATCCACAGGATGGCATCCTCAAGGAAGATATCCAAACCTGATGAAGATACTATCATCGACATGTATTACCATGGGATAGAATACCTTGAATCTCATGGATTCATACACTATGAGGTATCTAATTTTGCAATAGAAGGACATAAATGCCTCCATAATATAAATTACTGGAGATGTGGTGAATATATAGGGATAGGCGCAGGTGCCCATTCATTCCATGATGATAAAAGAATTGAAAATATTCCTGATGTAAGAAAATACATAGATTCACTGATAAATGGCAAAAAACCTCCTGAGATTATCAACCATCTTAATAAAATTGACAGGTTAATGGAAAATATCATGCTTGGCATAAGAATGATGGAAGGAATAGAGATATCTGGTATAGATCAAGATTATAGAGAAAGGATACTCGAGATTGCCTCTCATCTAAGAGAAGACTGTCTCATAGAAATCGATAAAGACTCAATAAGGTTATCAAAAAAGGGTATCCCCCTCATGAATGAGATTATCCTAAGGTTCATGGACTGCATATATTAAGAACCATCAAGGATAAGTCTCCCCACATCATCAAGATTATTCACTACATAATCTGCATCGTCATGCTTAGTTAGTCCACTTGTTCTTAAAAGTATTGATCTCGCACCAACCATCTTTGCAAGCATTAAATCTGACTCCCTGTCACCAACCACGAATGAATTCCTGAGATCAATATTGTAGATTGCCCTTGCCCTGTAAAGCATTCCGGGCTCTGGTTTTCTGCATTCGCACATCTCGTCAGGATGGTGAGGACAGTAATAAAAGTCATCGAACCCGTATCTCTCTATATAGATATTATTTATCCTCTTTACGAACTCTTCATCTACAATACCCCTGTTAATACCTGACTGATTCGTGACACCTATTAGCATATATCCTGCCTCTTTAAGATACTTCAATCTCTCTACTCCTGGATATAATTTAAAGTCACTGTAATCCCTAAGATAACCTGGATCCATGTTCAGTGTACCGTCCCTGTCAAAGAATATAGCCTTTCTTCGAGGAATCAATCTTCTAATGGCATCCATAACATCATCTACAGTAATTGCATCCATACAAGACATCTTTTCACAACTCCTCTTAAAACATGGACTGCAATGTATATCTTTTTTGAGTACAATATCCCTGTAACCCAAAGGACCTGTAAGAGCAGGATCTGTTGAACCAAAGAGTGCAACAATGGGGGTTCCGACTGCATAACCTATATGCATCGGCCCTGAATCATTGCTCAAAAGAAGATCACACTCACTGATTAATGGTATGAGTGAATCGAGAGATGTCTTGCCTGTAAGATTAAGTATCCTGTAATCATCAAGACCACTGATTATTTTCTCTGATATGGAGGGTTCACTACCAGAGCCGAATATAACCACAGAACCATCTGTTTCATCTATAAATTCTTTTATAACCTTAGTAAATCTCTCAGGTATCCATCTCTTTGCAGAACCGTATGTAGCACATGGATTTAAACCAAGAATAGGTCTCTTCAAGGATAAGAGAATCTTCCTCGCATCGAGTCTCCTTTGAAGGGTTATCCTTATCCATGGTCTTGTATATGGTGCATTAATCCCGAGTCTCCTTAATAACTCGAGGTAATAATCCACATGGTGCATCTTCCTGTCTTCACGACTATATGGCACAGGTCTTGTTAAAAGAAATCTTCTCAGATCTCTGTTATAACCAACCCTCTCAGGAATCCTTGCAAGATATGTTATGAATGCAGCATCGAAGGCATTCTGAAGAAGATACGCAATTTTGAAATCATCTCTTCTCAATTCCCTTGCGAGTCTCAACTTACCGATAATACCTGTGTAAGAATCCTTATATTTAATAATTTTGTCTATATAAGGATTCTCATAAAAAACAGATGCAACCCAGTCCTTCACAAGAAGACTCACCTCAGAATCCCTGTGGTATCTCCTCAAAGCCCTTAGTGTAGGGATGGTCATAACAGCATCTCCAATCCAGTTGACTCCCCTTATAAGTATCTTATCCATAAAGACCCGCCATCAATAAAATAAATAACAGACCCTTAAAAACCTCGGTCCATCCAATGAATGATAACTTTGCCTTATAAAGTGATAAAGCATAAACCAGATTCTCAAGAAGTGGGGAAAATATGAGTATATTCACTCTTGAAAGATATGAAAATAAAAAAACAAAGGCAATATAGAAAAACATAAAGAGTCTGTGCAAGATATCCCTCCTAAGATAAATCCTCACCTTGAAAACGCCAGATGCAAAGTATATAAAAGTGGTGAGATAAAGAAGATTATCGAATCTCCCTGTAATGACATAATAAGAGAGCAATGATGAAAGCGTAAGTACGCCGAATCCTGCAATCTCTGTAAGAAAAAAGTGTTCTCCCTTAAATACGAACAGTAAAAAGTAAATTAAAGGTATAACTCCATATAAAAGGATCCTATCAGTCTCGATTAAAAAAAATAGTATAAAGATCCCTGTAAGGATCTCGAAAAGAAAGACTATCAATGCAACATTGCTCTTCCTCCTCAGAAAGATACTCATGGACTGTTTTGAATTCACAAAAAGACTCAGGGCAATAAAGATATAAATTATGGAAGGATTAAAATCCCTTGCGATTATTAAACCAGTGACAAAGGATATCAAAAACACAGCCCAAGAACCATATTCCCTGAGAATATAATCTTTCATAACATACACAATTGTTAGAATATAGATTATCTCACAATATCGATGGATGAAAAAAAGTAGCCTATCTCGAACCTTGCTGACTCAGGTGAGTCAGAGCCATGCACAATATTATGCTCGACATCAGATGCAAAATCCCGCCTTATGGTTCCTGGTACAGCCTTTGCTGGATCTGTTGCACCCATTATATCCCTTACCTTTTTTATCGCATCCTCGCCTTCCAGAACCATCACAACCACAGGTCCTGATGACATAAAATCAGTAAGACTTTCATAGAATGGTCTATCCTTATGTACAATATAAAATCCCTTTGCCATGTCCTTGGTAAGTCTCAGCATCTTCAATGCCACAACCCTGAGCCCATTTGACTCGAACCTTTTTATTACCTCTCCTATAAGGTTCTTTTCTACTCCATCTGGTTTAACAATAGACAATGTCCTTTCCATTTAAAATCTCCTCCTTCAGATATTCAATCTATTAACAAGATTCCTTACAGAATCTATAGAATTCATGAATAGTCTCCTCTCCTCATCATTGAGAGAAATCTCCATAATCTTCTCCACACCTCCACTGCCCAAAACCACAGGAACACCGCCAAACACTCCACTGACACCATACTCACCTTCGAGATAAACAGAGCATGGAAGTAATCTCTTCTCATCAAAAATAATTGCTCTCACCATCTCAAATGTTGACTGGGAAGGTGCATAGTATGCACTCCCTGTCTTTAAAAGAGCGACAATCTCAGCACCACCCTTCTTTGTCCTCTCGATGATACACTCGAACCTCTCCTGAGAAATTAAATGAGTTACAGGAATACCCTTTATTGTCGTGAAACTCCTAATGGGCACCATGTGGTCTCCATGTCCACCAAGAACAAGAGCCTCGATATCTCGAGGAGACACACCTGTCTCGAGACTTATAAATGTCCTGAACCTTGCAGAATCAAGGACTCCACCCATTCCTATAACCCTTTTTCTCGGAAATCTTGTAACAGAAAAAGTGAGTTGTGCCATAACATCCATGGGGTTTGTCACCACTATGACTATGGAGTTACCAGCATAAAATCTTATCTTCTCTGCAACCTGCTTTATAATCTCTGCATTCGCAAAAAGAAGATCATCTCTACTCATACCTGGCTTTCTCGGAAACCCTGCTGTCACGACCACTATATCAGAGCCCTCTATATCTCCATAATCATTTGTTCCCTTTACAGAAACCGAAGAGTTCCACAACGGACATGTCTCAAGTATATCGAGAGCCTTTCCTTGTGGCATTCCCTCAACGACATCAAAGAGAACAACATCAGCCAGTCCTGCCTGAGCAACAAACTGAGCAAGGGTCGAACCAACATTTCCTGCACCTATAATCGAGACCTTTTTCATAGAAAAATATTTTAAACTATTTTTAAAATTTTTTCATAAAATACCTCAATCATCAACAAAAACTCTCGATTTGGGTTAAAATAAATTTATATTTATGAAGATGGCATCAGAAAATCTCGAATTCAAAAAAATTCTTGAGCACATCTCCTCATACGCCAGTAATGAGGATTCTATGAAATTTATATCGAGTATTGCACCCCTTAAAAGCATAGATGAGATAAACAAGAGATTTCAGCATGTAAGGGAAAGCATTGAACTTATAAATAAAACAGACTTTCATATCAGCAAATTTCCATCCATAAGTAGTCATCTGAAAAGGATAGGTCCATGGGGCTCTGTATTTGATGCAAATGATTTAAGAGACATAATGATGTTTCTTGAGGCATGTATCGATACCATAAGAGAGATCCTGCATTCCTCAAAGAATTTCTTCAATTCTTCAGAAGAAAGGAATTCCATATCTCGTAATCTCGATACTATAAAGATAATCTACAAAAGACTCAATAACTCGATAGATACCGAGGCTAACATAAGGGATGATGCCTCTCCTCAACTCAAGAGATTGAGAAAAAAGATCAAAAATATCGAAATAAAGATAAAAAACGGACTTGAGGAAATAATGAAGAGAAAAGAGATAGCTCCTCTACTTCAGGAAAACTTCATGACAAAGAGAGATTCGAGATGGGTGCTACCTGTAAAGATAGACTTCAAAAGAAAAATACCTGGCATAATACACGATGTATCGAGATCAGGTGATACTGCATTTATTGAACCGATAGAGATCCTTCCCCTCTCTCAGAAACTTGAAGAACTCCAGGCAGAAGAAAAGATCGAAGAGATGAGAATCCTGAGAGACATGACAGAAGAGATAAGAAAGAATTACGAGATTCTTGAAAAATTATACAGGTTAATGATCTATATAGATGCAATACATTCCATATCAAGATTCGCACTAAGATTCAATTTAAGGATTCCTGAGGTAAACATAGGAAAAAAGATAGTATTAAAAGATGCAAGGCATCCTTTACTGATGATAAATAAAGGCATGGAAGAAGTTATACCCCTGAGTCTTGAACTCGGTGAAAACCATACAATAATGGTAATAACAGGTCCAAATACAGGAGGCAAAACAGTGGCATTGAAGACAATAGGCATCATATCCCTCATGGCACTATCAGGACTCCCTGTTTCTGCCAGTGAATCCACAGTGATACCATACTTTAATAAAATTATTGTTGACCTCGGTGATGGACAATCGGTAGAGGAAGGTATCTCCACATTTTCATACCATATAAAAAATATAAATTTCGCAATTAATGAATCTGACGAAAGGGATCTTATACTTATTGATGAGTTAGGCAGGGGCACATCTCCTGAAGAAGGTGGTGCACTGGCATGCGCGACAATAGAGGAATTAAGAAACAAGAAAGCCATCACATTCATAACAACACATCTGAATGAAGTAAAGAGATTCACCATGAATATGGATGGGGTACTTAGTGCATCGATGGAATTCGATGAAGAGAACCTGCAACCCACATACAGATTGAAGATCGGAACACCATCTCCATCGTATGGTATCGAGATGGCAAAAAGACTCGGTCTCAAAGAAAGAGTTACACGAAGGGCATCAAACTACATCGCAAGGTCTCACAGGGAGATCGATGAACTATTGCAAGGACTTAAAAAAAAGCAGAAGGAATATGAGATACTGATAGAGGAATCGAGGTTAAAAAATAGCCTTCTTGAGAAAAAACTTTCTGAAGTGGAAGAAAAGTTAACAATACTTGATGAAGAAAAAAAAAGAATCCTCAAAAAAGCGACTGAAGATGCACTAGAACTTGTAAGGAAGACAAAGAAAGAAATGAACTTTATAATGGAGGAATTTAAAAGGACAAAAAAATTATCCACTGTATCAAAAGAGATCAAATCTACAGAGGATGCCATTAATAAAAACCTCTCTGAATTATCAGGTGAAAGTTCATCTCAGGAAGATGTACAGATAGGAGACGCTGTCCGTATAAGGTCTCTTGGAGTTAATGGCACTGTCTTAGAAATAAGAAATGACAGAGCAAAAATAAGCGTTGGTGGTATGGAGATCGAGGTACAAGTTACTGATACGATAAAGATAGATGATATGAGTGGATCCAGTACAAAGAAAGAGTATGATGCAGATATTCCTTTAATCGATGATAATGAAGAGATTATCCTCAAAGGTATGAGAGTAGATGATGCGATTCGTGAACTCGAAAGGTCTTTAAACTATGCATTCATATCTGAAAAGCGTTCACTGAAGATCATCCATGGAAAGGGATCTGGCGTGCTCATGAAGGCTGTAAGAGAATATCTATCCTCTCATCCTCTTGTAAAAACCATAAGAAACAGTTCTTTTCTGGAAGGAGGCGAAGGAGTAACCATAGCAGAACTCAAATGAGATTTCCTGTAAGTGAGAAAAAACAAAAAGAACTTGAAGAAAAGATGACTCTTCTCGGTATCAGGGAAAGCGATTTAGAAGAAAAATTTATCAGATCATCAGGTCCAGGAGGACAGAATGTGAACAAGGTTTCAACAGGAGTGTACCTCAAGCATATTCCTACAGGAATAGAGGTGAAGTGGACAAGTGAGAGAAGCCAAGGGCTGAATCGTTTTCTCGCAAGGAGAGAACTCGTCAGGAAGATTATGAAAATAAAAGGGATGAAGACAGCCAAAACAGAGGATTACAGAAGAATAAGAAGACAGAAGGCAAAGAAAAGAAAAAGGTCAATGATGAAGTACCATTCAGAGCCTGCCTGACCTTATTATAGATATAAGGAGCCATAATCCCAGAATAAATGCCATGAAAAAACCAAGCACCCCAATAAGTGGCATATCGAATATACTTCCACCAACCTTTGTAAGAGTGAGGATGGATGAGCCCAGTATTATAGCAGCAACAATGATGCTAAATGAGAGTCTATTGGCAGATCTATCGAGATCTCTTATCAGTCTATCGAGTCCTATATGATTCAATCTTATCGTGAGTTCATCCTTTATGGTTTTTTTGATGAGGGTTCTCATCTGTCTGGGAGAACTGAGAATGAAACTCGATATATCATCTATATTCTTCCTTATCCTCGTGTATACCATGCCAGGACTGTATCTCGATCGTATCAGTCTTGAGGCATAGGGCTCTGCAACCTCCATAAAGTTGAACTCAGGATCAAGTTCCCTTCCTATACTATCGAGTATCAAAAGACTCTTGTCGACAAGCAAGAGATCCGATGGAATCCTTAATTTATGTTTTATTGCGAGGTGAGTAAGGATATCGAGATATTCTGCAAAATTAATCTCAGAAATGGTAACTCCGTAGAAAGGCATAAGAAAATCGAGAAGGTCTGCTTTGAATTCTCTTCTGAAGATATCGAGATCCACCTCTTCCTGAACAAAACCGAGTTCTATGTACTGTTCTATGAGGGTATCGAAATCCTTTTTAACAAGAGATATAAAAGCAACTGCAATACTCTCCATTAGTTCAGGAGTGAGGTATCCAACTATGCCGAAATCAACAAGACCTATCCTTCCATCGGGCATGACGAATATATTTCCTGGATGCGGGTCTCCATGGAAAAACCCATCCTCGAGCATCATCTTGAAATAGGCATCAACACCTATCCTTGCGAGTTCCTTTCTATCGAGGTTCAGCCTCTTAATCCCTTGAATATCATCTATCCTCACTCCATCGAGTCTCTCCATCACGATGACCCTTTCTGTTGTAAGATGTGGATATGGTACAGGAAAATAGATATTCTCATTCTTTTCGAAGTTCTTCCTGAATTTCATAAGATTCTTGAGTTCTTCTCTAAAATTCAATTCTTTCCTTATAGTCCTTGAGAATTCATCAACTATTCCCCTTGGATTAAAGAACTCTGCCTCAGGAAGATATCTCTCCATAAGGCCTGATATAACTGAGAGGATATCAATATCAGTATCTATTATCTCCTTAATATTCGGCCTCTGTATCTTCACAACTACCCGTTCGCCTTCCCTGAGGATAGCACCGTGAACCTGGGCAATTGATGCCGCTGCAAGTGGCTCTTCATCGAATTCCTTAAATATCTCCTTTAATGGTCTTCTATATTCCTCATGGAGAATCCTCTCGACCTCAGAAAATGGAAAAGGAGGAACCTCATCCTGTAGTTTTTTGAATTCATCTGCAAATACCTTTGTTATGAGGTCAGGTCTTGAAGAGAGGATCTGGGCTAGTTTTATAAACGAGGGACCAAGTTCCTCAAAGGCATATCTCAGTCTCTCAGGCAGTGATCTCTCAAGATAAGGCAATCTTTCAAAAAGTCTCTTTCTTAGAGGAAGATACCTATGGAGATTTAACTGCTCAATGACCTGATAAAAACCATACTTTATAAATACAGCAAGAATATGCCTGAGTCTCTTCAGATTCCTGTATGTCCTTCTTAACCTGAGGGTTGCAATGGGCATTCAGACCCTTATTCTTCCCTCTTTTCGAGTCTTTCGAGTCTTCTGAGTATATCATCTATCTTCTCGTTGATCTTCCCTATCTCTTCCTTTGACGGGAGTCTCAATCTTTCTATAGTGGACTTTACAGTTTCTGAGACTGTCTTTGCTATTGTATCAGTGGACTTCTCTGCTTTTTCTGTCCACTCCTTTACAAGTTTTGCACCCTCGGATTCACTCAACTCTCCTTTTTTGATAAGTTCATCAATAAGTTCTTTTACCTTCTCCTGCGCACCTATTCCTGCAAGTAATGCCTTCCTCAAAATATCAAACATTGACATAATTAACCTCCTCTACGAAATCTTGTTCTTAATTATCTTATACACTGATTCGAGGGCAGTGTCAATCCTCGATATATCCTTTGTGCCTCCCATCGCCATATCTGCCTTTCCACCACCCCTACCACCTGCAATGGCAGATATCTCCCTGAGTATATCTCCAGCACTGAATCTTCTTGTGAGGTCCCTGGTCACCATCGTAAGGAGACTCGCCTGACCATCATTCACTGATGCAAGGACTATAACACCTGATTTTATTCTTTCTCTTATGTTATCGCCGAGTATCCTCAAATCCTTCTCTCTCAAACCATCAAGTCTCAGAGAGAGAACCTTTATACCATTAAGTTCCTTCACATTTTCGAGTGCCTTAGAAGCCTCCATAGAAAGGTTTCGCAATCTTAAAGTCTCAATCTCCTTTTCCATATTTTTCTGTTCTTCAAAGACCTTCTGTAATCTTTCATATGGCTTATCAGTATTCAAAAGTCTCTTAATCGACAGAATCTCTTCGTATAATCCTCTGAGGTAATAAAAGGTATTAATACCTGTAAGTGCCTCTATCCTCCTTATACCTGATGCCACACTCTCCTCAGAGACTATCACAAATAAGCCTATATCACCTGTAAAATCTACATGGGTACCGCCACAAAGTTCCTTGCTTATTCCCTCAACACTCACAACCCTTACCTTCTCTCCATATTTCTCATCAAAGAGTGCGATTGTACCCTCTTTCAGTGCCTCATCAAGGGATGTCTCCTTCTTTATAACCCTTTTATTCGATACTATCCAGTTATTTATCATTAACTCGATCTCTTTCTTTTCATCATTATTGAGGGCATATGGATGGGTAAAATCGAATCTTAATCTCTCAGGCTCCACGAGTGAACCTGCCTGGCGTATATGAGCCCCAAGGACATTTCTCAATGCAGAATGAAGTAGATGTGTTGCTGTATGATTACGCATTGTCGCCCTTCTTTTATCCTCATCAACAAAGAGTTCAACCTCATCTCCTCTTCTTAGAATCCCTTCATCCATCTTTATATAATGAAATATCAATTGAGGAAGGGGTCTCTTTGTATCTTTAACCCTTCCCCTGAGCCCTGCACCTGTTATTACCCCTTTGTCACCAACCTGACCGCCTGATTCACCATAAAATGGTGTTCTGTCAAATATAACGATAGCCTCTTCACCCTCTCTCAGGATATCCACACTCTTCCCATCCTTTATTATCGTGATGACCTTTCCCCTGTCATCCATCCTCTCATAACCAGTAAAGATGACCTCTTTTATATCATTAATAATCTCTCTATATAAATCTGGTATCCCCTCCTCTTCACCTCTCCATGAGCGTCTTCCGCTGTGGCGCTGGTGCTCCATCTCTTTATGGAATCCATCTTCATCTATAACCATACCTGCATCTAGGGCTATATCCCTTGCGAGGTCAAGAGGAAAACCGTATGTATCATAAAGTCTGAATATCTCTTCACCAGGTACGGTCTTCATTCCTGATGTCTTGAGTCCTGATATAATACCATCGAGTATCTTTGTACCCTGCTCAAGGGTCTTTATAAATCTTTCCTCCTCGAGGCTCAAGAATCTCTTTACCCTCTCTGGATTATCCTTCACTTCAGGATAGATCTCTTTAAAATCATTAATAACAATATCAACAAGGTCTGATAGCACAGGTTTTTCCATCCCAAGAAGCATGGCATGCCTAGATGCCCTCCTTATTATCCTTCTCAGTACATACCCCCTTCCCTCATTGGATGGCATAAGTCCTTCTGACATCAAAAAAACAATAGCCCTTATATGGTCAGCAATAACCCTTATAGAGACATCCTTCTCAGAAGATGAATGGTATTGAGTACCTGTTATTGATGAAATACCCATGATGATATTCTCGAATATATCTGAATCAAAGTTATTCTTCTTACCCTGAATTACAGCAGTAATCCTCTCGAGCCCCATGCCTGTATCTATACTCGGATGTGGAAGTGGCGTAAGCCTTCCATTAGATTCTCTGTTATACTGCATGAAGACGAGATTCCAGAGTTCAAGAAATCTATCGCAATCACATCCAGGAGAACAATTAGGCTTTCCGCATCCAAGATCCTCACCCTGATCTATTATTATCTCCGAGCATGGTCCACATGGTCCTGTATCTCCCATCTGCCAGAAGTTATCCTTTGCACCGAGTCTCACTATCCTTGTGGAAGGTATACCTGTTTCCTCTATCCATAATCTTTCCGCCTCATTATCCTCTTCATATACAGAGACCCATAATCTTTCCCGAGGAAGTCTAAGGACATCTGTAAGAAACTCCCATGCAAACATAATCGCTTCTCTTTTGAAATAATCTCCAAAAGAGAAATTACCGAGCATCTCAAAGAATGTATGGTGTCTCGCTGTGTGTCCCACTGATTCAAGGTCACTGTGTTTTCCACCTGCCCTCATGCACTTCTGACATGATACAGCCCTCTTATACGGTCTCGACTCAATACCCAAAAATATCGATTTAAACTGAACCATACCTGCGTTTGTAAAGAGGAGCGAAGGGTCCTTTACAGGTATGAGGGGCGAACTCCTTACTATGGTATGGTCCTTTTTCCTAAAAAATCCAAGAAACTCTTTTCTTATTTCACTACCCTTCATTTTGCCACTATACCAGGTTCGGTAGTTATTATTGAGACAAGTACACCATCAACAAATATGAGTCTTGTTTTGAGAATCCCTGTTGACGAATATATCCACTCTTCCCTGTACTTTCCATCCACAGGTTCGAGGACATTCACGCTGTTTGGTGCTCCCCATGCGTATCTCACCTGTATGTATGTCATACCTGTAACCACCTCTCCCTTCTCGATATGTTTCTGTATATCCTCTGAAAATGGCCTTATCTCCCCTGGTGAAAATCTTATAGAATCCGCACATCCTGTAAGAGATAAAACGATAAATAAAAGAATTAATCTCTTCATGTCTCCTCCATAATGGTATCAAGATTCTTGAGGATATTCATTATTGTATCATCTCCATATCCCCTTCTAAAAAGATAGTTTCTCAAACTATTTTTGGTCATGATATCGGGTCTCTTTATACCTTTTCTTCTCAGATACTTTTTTGTAAGAATCTCTGCAGATTCATTCTCATCCACCATATCGATGACCTCATTAATAATCTCCTCAGGTATCCTCCTCTTTATGAGATATTCCTTTATACCCCTCAAACCAAGATTCTTTGCTATGGCTGTATGAATAAACGATCTCGCTGTCTCATAATCATCAATCAATCCCTTTTCTTTAAGACCACCTATCACCTTTTCTGCAATATTCAGACTGAATCCCTTTCTTAAAAGCCTCTCCCTTAACTCATTCTCACTCCTTGCCCTGTAACCCAGGAGCCTGTAACTGTAATCTTCTGCCTTTGATAGACTATCTCGAGAATCTCTCGATCCTGAAGTTTTCCTTTTTACCACCTTCAGTAACAACCTCCTGAGTGGTCTGAATACCCCTCACCTTCAGTGTAAAGTCATCTGGATTTGATGCCCACTTAAGTGCCTCTTCATATGTGACAAGGCCTGCCTTATAAAGATCAAAGAGTGACTGGTCAAATGTCTGCATCCCGTATAGAACCTTGCCCTGTGCTATCACATCAGATATCAGTCTCGTCTTATCAGGATCAACAATGCACTCCTTTATGGTCAGGGTACCGAGCATGACCTCAATTGCAGGAACCCTGCCATTACCATCAGCCTTTGGAAGAAGTCTCTGGGAGATAATACCCTTTATAACAGAGGCAAGTTGCAGTCTTATCTGTTTTTGCTGGTTTGGTGGAAAGATAGAAATTATTCTGTTTATGGTCTCCGCAGCATCGACTGTATGGAGAGTGCTCAAAACAAGGTGTCCTGTCTCAGCTGCGATAAGGGCAGTCTGTATGGTCTCAAAATCCCTCATCTCACCAACAAGTATCACATCCGGATCCTGCCTGAGAGCAGATCTCAGAGCCTTTACGAATGACTTAGTATCACTTCCAACCTCCCTCTGGCTAATTATACTCTTTTTGTCACGATGAAGAAACTCTATGGGATCCTCTATTGTGACTATATTAACTGCTCTGTTTGAGTTTATATAATCTATCATCGCAGCAAGTGTTGTGGACTTACCACTACCTGTTGTTCCTGTAACGAGCACAAGACCCCTCTGCTCCATAGCAATCTTCTTGAGTACATCAGGAAGGTTCAACTCCTCAAATGTAGGTATCTTCAATGGAATAACCCTGAATACCATTCCAACAGCGCCTCTCTGAAAAAAGGCATTACACCTGAACCTTCCAAGACCCGGGACACTATAAGCAAAATCGAGTTCATTCTCTCTCTTAAACTCCTCTCTCTGTGAAGGGCTCATTATAGAGAATGCGATCTTCAAAGCCTCCTCCAGGGTCACCTTCTCACCTGTATCAAGGGGTATAAGTTCACCATGTAATCTTACGATAGGAGGAGTGCCAACCTTTAGATGAAGGTCTGATGCACCCATGTTATATGTCTTTTTCAGAAGCTCATTTATATCCATACACTAACTCCTCCTGAAATTCAGATTAAGAGATTCAAAGATCTTCTTCTCTATCTCCTCTCTAATCTTTGGATTATTCTTGAAGTAGTCTCTTACAGACTCCCTGCCCTGGCCTATCCTCTGATTGTTATAACTGTACCACGAACCTGACTTCTCTATTATTCCCCTCTCCACTCCGAGGTCAAGTATCTCACCCTCTCTCGATATGCCTTCATTGAAGTATATATCGAATTCTGCCTGTTTGAATGGAGGTGCCACCTTATTCTTCACGATCTTAACCCTCACCCTGCCACCAACTGTATCTGAGGATTCCTTGAGATTCTCAACCCTCCTAATATCGAGCCTCATCGTGGAATAAAACTTAAGTGCTGTTCCACCCGTTGTTGTTTCAGGATTACCAAACATGACTCCTATCTTCATCCTTATCTGATTTATAAATACAACTGTCGTCTGAGACCTCGAGATCGCTGATGTGAGTTTTCTCAATGCCTGACTCATCAACCTTGCCTGTAAACCAGGAAGGGAATCTCCCATCTCACCCTCTATCTCTGCCTTAGGTACAAGGGCAGCAACAGAATCTATCACAATAATATCTACAGCACCGCTCCTTACAAGGGTCTCAGCAATCTCGAGAGCTTGTTCACCTGTATCGGGTTGAGAGATTAGGAGGTCCTCTATCTTCACCCCGAGTCTCCTTGCATAATTCACATCAAGGGCATGTTCAGCATCTATAAATGCTGCTATACCTCCCAGTTTCTGTGCCTCTGCTATAGCACTCAATGCAAGGGTGGTCTTCCCAGAAGATTCAGGTCCGAATATCTCTATAACCCTCCCTCTTGGATAACCACCAACACCCGTCGCTATATCGAGTGAAAATGAACCTGTTGGTATCACAGGAATGGCTTCAACAACCTCATCAGCACCAAGTCTCATTATAGTCCCCTTACCATATGCCTTCTCGATCTGGGATATGGCAGTCTCCAGAGACTTCAATTTATCCTTATTCATCCTTTCCTCCTTTCACTGAATAAAAAGTTTCCGATCCTCCTATATATTACGCCCTGTGTACTCAATATGCTCTCCATAAGAACGACCTCCCTTACATCTATACTACCAAAATCAATATCCTTATAGGTAGAGATAACCTCCATGAGCTCATCTCTATCACGGTAATCCCTGAACCTTGCAATAGTTATATGGCCTGAAAAATCTCTTTTCTCAGGAGAAAAACCTATTGAAGAGAGTTCTTTATCAATCTCCATAAAGAGTCTCAATAATTCATCACTCTCTTTGACTCCTATCCAGAATACCCTTGGTCTTTTCTCATCAGGGAAAAATCCTGTACCTGATAAATGAATGGAAAAAGGTATGGTCCTCGTGGCAATCTCGTGGAGGACTCTTTTTATTCTCTCCACTCGTACCCCATCCTTCACCTCACCAAGAAACTTCAGAGTTAAATGGAGATTTTCAGACCTCACCCATTTTGCATCCTTTGCGAATGTTCTTAATTTCTCCACCATCTCTCCTATTCTCTTTTTAATATCCTCATCTATATCTATGGCAATGAATAACCTCACAGTATCACCAATAACCTCATGAATATACCCGTGTATATTCCTGCGATGATATCATCTGTCATTACTGCATAACCTCCCCTGAGTCTCTTCTCAATATATTTTATCGGAAAAGGTTTGAGAATATCGAAGATCCTGAAGAGTATAAATGCCATAACAAGATTCTTCCATGTCATATCTAACATAAATACAGATACCATATAACCAAGAAATTCATCAATTATGATCTTTGGAGAGTCCGTTTCCTGAAGAATGGTCTCTGCCCTTTGAGCAGTAAATACACCCACGAGATAGGTAAATGGTATAAGCATAATTTGTACATAAAAGGATGGCTTCAAAAAATCGTATAACAAAAATGCCATAAAAGTCCCGACTGTCCCTGGTGCCACTGGAATGTATCCGATATAAAAAAGTGTGGAGATAAAAAGAGATGCCCTCCAACTAACCAAGAAATCTCCTTATGTGACCAGCTTCAACTATCATATCACCCATTGCCCTGTAATCAGATGCACTGAGTGCATTAATAATCCTTGATGTCACATTGAGATGTTCAGGATTAGGTTCATAATGAAATATATTAAGGACTTTCTTCAGAGAATCCTTTACAAAATCAGGCACTAGGTTAAGAGAATCTGGATTAAAGTATCTCATCGCTCTTTTGAGATCCGAATCGATATTGAAATAAACATCCCTTAAAAAGGATATATCATCATCACTTAATAGACTAAAACCGAGCATCTCAGGAGGAAGTCCTAAAGAGTAACATGAGGCACAGAAACCTATAACCCTTGGAAGCCTTATCTTACCCATGCTCCTTGAATAACCAAAGAGCCCTACATGTAATTTTCTCATCCTTCTTTTCGGGATATATACTGATATATCATTTATCAATGGTGCAAGGGGTTCGAGTTCCATCTGATAACCTGATTTAGCCCTCTCTATAATATTCAGGCATCTCTTCTCATCGATATCCATGAAAGGCCTTCTCTCAAACTCCTTGAGTTTCCTTATGGCAGATACTACATCGACAACAGGATTATCATACTTGAATGCTGACTGCACAGTAAAAGTATGAATCTCAGGATATTCTGCTATTACCTCATCCACTGTATAAGGAGTGAGGTTCCCCCTCATTGGAGGCGAACCAGCTCCAAGAATAGGATATATCTTTATCCCTGACACCTGAGAGAACTTCCTTAACCTCTGGAGTGCAATCTTGTTACAGAGTATTGCAGAGATCATTCCATAATTCATTGCCGGGTCAGACCTCGCAAGAAATACCCTCATATATGGTATCTTTTTATCCTCAAGATACTTTTTTATAATGTTATGGGCATCGAGCATATGCTCCATATCCTCGAATAAAGGAATAACCTGAATACTCTCTGGCAGAAACTCACCTATCCATTCAGAGACAGTTATATCACCATCGTATATCCTTTCATTCTGTTTACCAACGATGAATCTCCTGTAATAATAATAAATCCTGTTCAACTCCTCATGGGATGTAGTCATTGGAAGTATAACCTCAAAGATCGGTGGCTGAGGATTACCATAAAAGACTTTTGCTGCATCCATAGAACGGGGTATGCTCTCGAGGGTCTCGACAAGAACCTTTGCCTCCTCCCTCTCTATCGATGGATTGGGAAGTCTCAGTGTAAGAAAGACATCCTTTCCGAGTCTTTTATTCCTGAAAAAATGTTCGTATCTGGTGAGGAGCTTTCTCACAACGAAGTCATCTATCTCCTTGCCTTCACAATCCCACATCTGCTCATCACATGTGAGATGAGAAAAGGCATAATATGCCTCCTGTATCTCATCATCACCAGACATATCAGGAGTCTCTGCAAAAAATGGCAGATTTACATTATCAGGATGCTGTGTGGACATTACGCTGGGAATATTCATAAATTATATTAAATAACTGGAAGAGAGATATTCAAGTATAATAAAATTATTTTCTGTGAAAGATGTAAAACTATTCTTCAGAGGTGTTACCTCAACTATAGGAATGCTATCAAAAGAAACTTCAAACATAACCTTTACCCATGCATTTTGATTTGCCATTTGACCTGCCTTAAATGTCTTAACATGAGTTACTCTCTATCGCAGTAGAAACCGACGACTCGGCTAACTTCTTAAGACTTAATTCATTTTCTTAATACTTTTTCTCTTAATCCGTAACCTGCCTAATTTAAGTCCTGACTTTATCAGTTGAGACCTCAAGAATCGATTTTCTGCTTCATAAGTTATTGAAAATCCTTGATTTTGATTCTTTCGTTCCAATTTTGTTGTATAACTTTTTGAATTATTTTTTTTATTTTCTACGTCTTTACATAATCTTTGTTTTATGTTATAATGTATTTGGGTAGGTAAGGTAATATAAATATAAACATGAAAAGGCCGTTCAATAACAGGGAAGATTTTTAAGTGATAGGACAGAGGAGAGATTAGAACAAACAAACAAGGCAATGGATG
>FWPU01008149.1_pt1 | contig 18238 bp, 18 predicted proteins | sample 2228361 | NCBI WGS metagenome assembly FWPU01 (sample SAMEA103939777, study PRJEB20133) | metagenome
TGGTGGAGACGAGGGGATTCGAACCCCTGACCCCCTGCGTGCAAAGCAGGTGCTCTCCCGCTGAGCTACGTCCCCGCCCCTGACCGTTCCTGAGGCGAAATCCGCTGCTGTCGCCGCCGTCCGTGGTCTGCGAGCGGCCCCGGCGACCATCAGTTCTAAGTCTACTGCGCGCGCCACCGTTTACGGAAGACACCTACATGCGACAGCGGAGTTCTTCCCCTTTCAGGGACTCGGGGGAAGGCGAGCAGGACGTCCAGGGGCAGCCGACCTTATACTGGTGCGCAGAGCGTTCCTCGGGAGGTCCACGACGATGAGAGCCGTACGCATCCACGAGCATGGCGGTCCGGAGGTCCTGCGCTACGAGGAGGTCCCCCTCCCCGAACCCGCCCGGGGGGAAGCGCGGGTGAAGATCGAAGCCATCGGTCTCAACTTCCTGGACACCTACTATCGCAGCGGGCTCTACCAGGTCGCCCTGCCCTTCATCCCCGGGTCCGAAGCGGCGGGGGTCGTCGACGCAGTCGGGCCGGAGGTGGAACAGGTGCGTCCGGGAGACCGGGTGGGCTTCGCCATGCATCCCGGCGCCTACGCCGAGTACGCGGTGGTCCCGGCGTGGCGGCTGGTCCCCTTGCCCGCAGGGATCGACGCGCGCACCGCCGCCGCGTCCCTGGTGCAGGGTATGACGGCCCACTACCTCACCCACAGCACGTACGCGGTGAAACCCGGCGAGGCGGTGCTGGTGCACGCCGCCGGCGGAGGCACGGGGCAGCTTCTGGTGCAGGTCGCCAAGCGCCTGGGCGCCACCGTCTACGGCACCGCCTCCACCGCGGAGAAGGCCCGGCTGGCCCGGGAGGCCGGCGCCGACCACGTCATCCTTTACACGGAGGATGATTTCGTCGATGCCATCCGGCGCCTGACCGACGGGCGCGGGGTCGACGTCGTCTACGACTCCGTGGGGAAGACCACCGCCGAGCGGAGCATGGACTGCCTGCGCCCGCGCGGGTATCTGGTGCTCTTCGGCAACGCCAGCGGTGCGCCGCCGGCGGTGGCCCCGCTGACCCTGATGTCCAAGGGCTCCCTCTTCCTGACGCGGCCAAGCCTCGCCCATTACATCGCCACGCGGGAAGAGCTGCTGCAGCGCGCCGGGGCGCTCTTCGACTGGATCACCCGGGGAGAGGTGAGGGTACGTGTGGCCCGCACCTACGCGCTGTCGGATGCCGCGCAGGCGCACCGGGACCTGGAGGGAAGGCTGCTGACGGGAAAGGGACTGATTCTGCCCTGAGGGCCCTCACAACACCTCCAGGAGCCGGGCCAGGTCGGCATCGCCGCTCACCCGGTAGAACGGCACCTCCCGGGAACCGGCCACCGAGGCATCATGCGGGGTGTCGCCCACCATCAGGACCACGCGCCGGCCCTGTGCGCGCAGCCGGTCCAACGTGGCCTCTTTGTCTCCTCCCTCCACCCGCATGAAGTACCCGGCCAGACCGCGCCGCCTGGCATCCGCCAGCAGCACCTCCTGGGGCATGCCGCTGGTCAGGACCAGGTCGTAGCGCGCCGCCAGCGCCTGGAGGACCCGCCGCGCCGAGGGGAACTCGGGCATGGCGTCCGCCAGCGCGGCGCTGTAGGCGGAGAACCGGCGGGTGAACTCCTCCCGCTGCGCGTCCGTCACGGTTACCCCGAGCTCCGCGGCCGTCTCCACAAGCTGGGTGAAGCGGTTCGCGCCGCTGGTGCGGGCGTAGGAGGCCTCCACCAACGCCCGGCAACCCTCGTCCAGAGCCAGCGTCTCCATCACCGCCCGCGTGTAGGCCGCCTGCTTGGCCACGAAGGTGTCCACCAGCGTTCCATCGTAGTCGAAGACGACAACAGGCCGCTCCATCACCGCACAAGCCAGGCATGGGCCGGGTCGTCGTGCCACGCTCCGTAGTCCACCCGCTCGCCCGAGATCGCCCAGAGGTAGGCCAGGTGGTAGCCGCCGGCCGCCACCACCGGATGGTAGCCCCGCGGAATCACCACCGTGTCCCCCTGGCGGACCCGGTAGATGTGCTCGAACGGCTGCGGCGCATCGGGCGCGGTGTAGACCATCTGCAGGCCGAAGCCCCCGGGAGGCCGGACGAAGAAGTGGTACACCTCCTCCATGGGCACCTCCCGGCCGGGAACATGGGTGTCGTGCTTGTGCGGGGGGTAGCTGGACCACGCGCCCGGCTGGTTGATGGTCTCCCCCACCAGGAGCCGGCTGGCCGTGTGCTGGTCGACCACGCTGCGGACGGTGCGCGCCCAGGCCTCCCTGCCCACGCTGCGCACGCTCACCTCCGCCGGCGAAACTACCCGCGGCGTCCGGTCGGCGGCCGCAGGAGCGGTGAACAACGCCAGACGTGCGTCGCCGGAGAGGCGCAACCGGACGCCCGGCGGCAGGTAGAGGGCCGAGGGAAGGCCGTCGAAAAAGGCGGGACGCGAATCCAGGGCGCCTTCCAGCGGCCCGGCGCCCGAGACAGCGTACGCGCAGACGCCGCCGATCAGGTAGAGCACCGCTTCCCGGTCGGCGGATTCCCAGGTGAGCGGACCGCCCTCTTTCCCCACGGTAACCAGGGCGAACTCGAGGAAGCGCAGCGGGCTCCCGGGCGCGCGGGCCACCGGGCGGATTCCCGGCGCCTCCCCGGCAGCAGGGATGAGCTGACTGTGGGGCAGGGGCTCCATCGCCTCTCACCTCCCCTGCACCGCGGCCTGGCGGCGCTGAGCCGCGAGCTGGCGGACCAGCGAGATGGCCCCGAGAGCCAGCAGCAGCGCGGCCAGCGGCCGGGTGACGAAGACCGTGAGGTCGCCTCCGGTGATGATCATCGCCCGGCGGAACTCGGACTCCAGCATCCCGCCCAGCACCAGGCCCAGGATCAGCGGGATCAGCGGATACCCGGCGCGCTTGAGGAAGAACCCGCCCACGCCGGCGGCCACCGCCACCCCTGCATCGAAGAGCCAGCCGTTGAGGGCGTACGCGCCCAGCACCGAGAGGACGATGACCAGTGGGGTCAGCATGGCAGGAGGCACGCTCAGGGCCTTGACGAACAGGCGGATGCCGCCCAGTTGAAAGATGCACGTGGTGATGTTGGCCACGATCATGGCGAAGACCACCGCGTAGATGAAATGCGGCTGGAAGGAAAAGAGCAGCGGCCCCGGCGTGATCCCGTGGATGACCAGCGCGGCCAGGATGGGGACTGCGGCGGACTCAGCGGGCAGGGCCAGGGTCAGCGTGGGGATGAGCCCGCCACCTATGCAGGCGTTGTTGGCCACCTCGGGGGCGATGACCCCCTCCAGCCTGCCGCTGCCGAATTCGGCCGGGGCCTCCGAAAGCTGCCGGGCGCGCTCGTAGGCCAGCATGACGGCCACGCTGGCTCCCGCGCCGGGGAGGATGCCCACCAGCGTGCCGATCCAGCTGGACTCGAGGATGATGCGCCACATGCGACCAAGCTGCGCCAGGCGAGGGAAGAGCCGGCCCAGCCGCTGGGTGACGAGCTCGCCCACCCCGCCGGGGCGGGCCGCGTCCTCCAGCGCCTGCGTGATACCGAACATCCCGATGAGCACCGGCACGAGCCCGATGCCGTTGGCCAGGAAGGGGTTGCCGAACATGTAGCGCTTGGCGCCGGTCATGGCATCGATGCCCACGGTGGATAGCAGGACGCCTACCGACCCCATGACCAGCCCCTTCAGCAGCGAGGTCCCCGAGACGCTGGCGATGATGGTCAAGCTGGCCACGGCCAGGGCGAAGTACTCGGCCGGCCCGAACAGCAGGGAGAAGCGGGCCAGCGCCGGAGAGGCGACCAGGAGAGCAGTCGTGCTGACCAGCCCGCCGATCAGGGAGGCGATCACCGCCCCGCCCAGGGCCACCCCGGCCTGCCCCTTCCGTGCCATGGGCAGACCGTCCAGCGTGGTGGCGATGGCGTTGGGGTTCCCGGGAATGCCGAAGAGGATCGCGGGGATGGACGCACCCGTGACCGCCCCGAAGTAAAGCCCCAGCATCAGGGCAATGCCCGTCAGGCTGTCCAACTGGATGGTGATGGGCAGGAAGAGGGCCAGCCCCATGGTCGCGGTCAGGCCCGGGAGAGCGCCGATGAATATCCCCACGATGTCGCCCACCACGATCCACAGCAGCGTGGTCGGCTGGAAGACAAAGGCCAGCCCTTTCAGGACGCTGTCCATCTCAGGAGGGTGTCAGCCTCAAGAAAGTGCCCGCCTCAGAAGCCCAGCGGACCGGCCGGCAGGATCACCCCGAGCAGGCGGCCGAAGACCAGCCACAGTCCCACCGCCGAACCCGCCGCCACCGCCAGGTGTGCGGCCAGGGGGTGGCGCCGCGGCCGGTCAAGGTAGAGGGAGACGAAGGCCATGAAGAGCGCGGTGGCCACCACGAAGCCCAGGCGCGCCAGGAGGAGCACGCAGGCCACTGTGGCCAGCGCCACCACCACCGAGGCAGGGGCGATCCACCCGCTCTGGGGGGGACGGCGAAGATCGACCGTGGCGGCGCCGACGGCACCAGCGGCGACGGCCACAGCGGCGGCCACCGGCACGGCGCGCGGGCCTGGATCTCCGCGGACGTGAAGGACGGCGATGCTCCCCGCCAGGAGGAGGGCCAGCACCCCCAGGCCGGCGATGGCGGCGCCGACGGCCAGAAGGGCGAGGCGGTTCACTTGATCAGGCCTACCTGGCGCAGCAGCCGGGACAGCTCGACGGTGAGAACTCCGAAGTAGCGCTCCAGGTCCTCGTTGGCCAGATAGGTCTTCACCAGCCCGTTCTGCCGGCTGAAGGCGATCCACTCCGGATCGTTCATCGCCCTGGCCACCGCGGCGGCGATGGCCCGGCGCGTCTCCATGGGGATGCCCTTTGGCCCGCTGATGGCCCGGAAGCTCCCCTGGGGGATCCCCTTGAAGCCCAGCTCCTCCAGCGTGGGCGTCTGAGGGAAGAGCGGCGAGCGGCGCTGGCTGGTGACCGCCAGAGGGCGCAGCCGACCGGCCTGCCTCACGACCTCGGACTGCGAGAATACCCCGGCAGTGACCACGTTGCCAAGCACCCCCGCGATGAGCCGCGCCCCGCCTTCAAAGGGCACCACGGTCCACGGGGTCCCCGCGGCGCGGTTGAGCGCTTCGGCCGTCAGGTGGGTGAGCGCCCCCACGCCCGCGTGGCCGATGGTCACCTTTCCCGGGTTCTGCTTGCCCGCCTCGATGAGTTCCCTAAGGGTCTTGTACGGCGCCCCCTCCAGGACCCCGATGACGAAGGCGTCCCAGTTGAGGCTGGCAATGTGGTCCAGCTGGGCGACGGACCCTACGATCAGCCCCTGCAGCGAGGCGGTCACCGTGTGCGTGCCCGACAGCAGCAGGGTATAGCCGTCCGGTCGGGCCCGCAGCACCTCGTTGGTGCCGATGCCGCTGCCCGCGCCGGGGATGTTGCGGATGACGATGGGCGCCTCCACGAACCGCTGCATCGCCCGCTGCAGCTGCCGGGCGATGATGTCGGTGCCGCCGCCGGCGGCAAAGGGGACGACGACGGTGACGGAACGCTCAGGCCATACCGCCGCACCGGCAGTACCGGGCACAAGGAGAAGGATAAGAACGAAAACGGCCAGCGCGTTGCGCACGATCTCACCTCCGAATACGTCGGGACCCGCCTCCATTCTACCGCGGACGGCGCGATGCCGCCCCGCCGCCGGCCCGCAGGCCCTGAGACTCCTGCACGGGGCGCCGGTCCGCCGGCCAGAGGGACGGTCCGGCGCCGTGGGAGAAGATAGGGGGAAGCAAGCCGGCGGGCGTCGAGCAGATGCGGCGGACAGCTCAGGAGGTGCCATTGAGGCCGCGAGGGCCGCTGCCGTGACCGGCAGGAACCCGGTGGTGTCCCTCTACGTGTCGGCGCCGGGCTCCCGTTTCTGGGCGGCGGGCAGCGGCCTCGACCTGGAGGACGCCCTCGCCCGGGCAGCCACCCTGGGCTACGACGCGGTGGAGCTGATGCCGCGGGACGTCGACGATCCCGCTCCCGAGGCGCTGCGGGATCTCGCCGACCGCCACGGCCTGCAGGTCCTATGCCTGGCCACGGGCTTCATCGCCCTGGAGCGCGGCCTCACCCTCACCCATCCCGACAGGGAGGTCCGCCGTCAGGCGGTACGGGCAGTCCAGGCGTGCCTCCGCTCCGCGTGGCACGCCGGCGCGCGCTTCGTCTCCGTGGGGCTCGTCAGGGGGAAGCTGCCGCCCGGCGCATCGCCGCGGGAGGCCAGGGAGCACCTCACCGCCTCCGTCCGCGAGTGCGGAATGACCGCGGGAGAACTGGAGCTGCTGCTGCTGGTGGAGCCAGGGAACCGGTACGAGACCGACTTCATCCACACCGTGGAGGAAGGGGTGGCGCTGGTGAAGGAGGTGGACCTGCCGTCGGTGCGCCTGCTGGCGGACACCTTTCACATGAACATAGAGGAGACCTCTCTCCCGGACGCGCTGCGCCGCGGGAGTGCGTACCTGGCCCACCTGCACCTCGCCGACAGCAACCGCAGGGCGCCGGGATGGGGGCACCTGGACTTCCCTGCGGTGGCGGCGGCGCTGCGGGAGATCGGCTACGACGGCGCCCTCGGCGTGGAGATGCTGATGGAGCCCGACTTCGATGCGGCCGCCCGCCAGGCCCTCCAGTTTGTGAGGCGGATCTTCCAGTTGCAGGCGCAGTGACCCGGGAGCTTCGGGTCAGCTTCCCGGCCAGCGCTCCAGGACGAAGTCGCGTCCCTGACAGATCTCGGCATCGATGTCCGCGTACGTCCCGGCGACGTCGATGTTGGCAAATCCCCGGTAGGCGATCTTGCCCAGCACCTTCAGCACCCCCTCCCAGGGGACGCTCCCCTTTCCCGGGGCCCAGTGGAAGTCCTCGATGCCGTTGTTATCGGCGAGGTGCACCAGGAAAATGCGGTCGGCCAGCTTCTCCACGGCCACCGGCAGGATCTCCTTCTGCACGAAGAAATGGGCGGTGTCGAAGACCACCCCCAGAGCGGGCGAATCCACCGCATCCATCAGTCGGCGCATGCCGTCGGCGTTGCTCACCATCTCGTAGGGGCGGATCTCCAGGGCGAGGCGGAGCCCGGCCTGTTCTGCCAGGCGGGCCATCCCCCCGATGGTGGCCACGTACTGCTCCCACGCGGTCTTCCAGTCGAAGGACGGAGGGACCTCCACCGTGGCCGGCGGCGTGAAGTCGTCATAAAGGCGGCGGAACTCGATGGTCCAGGAGGGATGAGGCGCGGAATGCAGGTAGACTAATTCGGTCCCCAGCTCCCGTGCCACCTCAAGGGATCTCTGCAGGCCCTCCAGGGCCTGCTGCCGCTGCGCCACCTCCTCGCTGACCGTCATGTGCCGCAGGAAGCCGGCCTCGAAGGCGTTGACGGTCAGGCCAAGGTCCTGGCACAGGCTGCCCAGCGCGCGGACGGCGCTTGGGTCGGCGAAGTCCCGCCTGAAGTGGTCCACGCTGAAAGCGGCCAGTTCAATGCCGGCAAACTTCCTCTCCGCCGCCCAGCGGGCAAAGGCCCGGTACTGTTCCAGGGTAGGCTCCTCGCTGTACTGCACGCGAGCATAGGCCACGGTCACCCCAAGGTCCATGGGCATTCCCTCCTCCGCCTGGTCGCTTCCGCGTGCCTGGCGGTAAGACCTCCCGGGGCGAGGCTGTCTTCTGATTGCCTCCTGACACCTGCTTCTCGATAATTGAGGTGGACTGCCCATTGGTCGCGTGCGGGCGTGCCCGCAGCCGGTGGAGGAGGTGATGGAGCGCAGTCCCAGTGTGCGCATCATGAAGAGGGGGTGAACCTGTATGTCAGGAGGCAGGATGAGTGTTCTCCTGGTGGCCGTGCTCTCCCTGGCCATCGGTCTGCCCGCCGCCTCGGCCCAGGCGCCACGCACCCTCACCCTCTGGTACCCTGCGGGGGAGATCACCCAGACGACGCTCCCCCTGAGGGACCCCACGCTGTTCGCACCCTTCGAGGCGACCGCCAATGTCAAGGTGCAGATGGTCGCCCTGGACTACGACACCATGCAGCAGAAGATCTTTGCCGCCGCCGCAGCACGCGACGTCCCCGACATCCTGTTCATCGACACCTCGTGGATGCCCGGCTTCCTTAAGGAAGAGCTGCTGGAGCAGATCGACCCGGCCAAGGCCAAGCGCTGGCTGGCGGCGGTGACGCCGGAGATCGTGGAGCTCTCCGACTACGGCAAGGGCACCATGTGGGGCTATCCCCAGATGGGCATCGACGTCTACGGCCTCACCTGGAACAAGCAGCACTTCAGGGAGGCCGGCCTCGACCCCGAGCGGCCGCCGCGGACCTGGGACGAGCTGCGCGACTACTGCCGCAAGCTGGTCAAGCGTGACGCCACCGGGAAGATCGTCCGCGTGGGCTACGCCATCCGCCACGTGGGGCACCCGCACGGCGTGGTGCACAAGCACCTCTGGGCCATCTGGGGCGCGGGGGCGGACCTGATCGACAACCCCAACGCCCTGCGGGGCGGGCGGGTGAAGTTCAACAACGAGGGCGGTCGGGCCGCCCTGCAGCTGGTGCTGGACATGCTCAACGTGGACAAGTGCACCAGCCTGGATTTCCCGGACCCCCGGGCGGCCTTCCTGCGCGGCATCGCATCCATGCAGATCAGCGAGACGGTCAGCATCCGCGCCCGCCAGCCCAAGGAGGCTCCTGACATGCCCTGGACCACCGGCTGGGGAATGGCGCTCCCGCCGGCGCGCAGGGCGGGGGACAAGCCGGCCACCCTGCTGGGGGCATGGCTCTTCTCCGTGCCCCGCGGTGCCAAGAACCGCGAGCTGGCCTGGAGAGCCTTGGAGTGGGTGAACAGTGAGATCAACGACTACAACTTCGCCCGCAAGTACGGGCTGACGCCGCGGTACAAGGCCAACTGGCAGAAGGAACCCTTCAAGTCCGACGCCTACGCCCAGGCGCTGCTGAAGATGGCCGCCTACGGCCGCCGCCTGCCCATCAACCTGGGGCTGAACGGAATCATGGACGCCCTGGGAGGAGCCATTCAGAAGGCCTGGCACGGCGAGGCCACGGTGCAGCAGGCGCTGGCCGAGGCCGAGCGTCTGGCCAACAAGGCGATCGCCGACGCGGCGAAGTGACGTGACCTCAGAGAGCCTGCCCTGCGCGTGCGCCGCGCAGGGCAGGCGCGCATTCTAGCGCCCATGGCCAACATCCGGCGCTCCGCACGCGCGCTGCTGGGCCAGGCGCACCGACGGCACTACCTGCAGGCCTACCTCTTCATCTCTCCGGTCATCGTCCTGTTCACGCTCTTTCGCATCTGGCCGTCGCTGCAGACGCTGTACTTCAGCTTCTTCAAGGTGGAGCTGTTGAAGGGCCGCCTGACCTACGTCGGCCTGCAGAACTTCATCGATTTGGCCCAGGACGAGATCTTCCGCCGCGCCATCGCCAACACGCTAGCCTACGCCCTGACCATCGTGCCGGTCTCGGCGTTCCTGGCCATGATCCTGGCTGTGCTCTTTTCGGAGCACTTCCGCCTGCGGGAGCTCTTCAAGGCCGTCTACTTCGCCCCCATGGTCACCAGCACCGTGGCCGCGGCCGTGGTCTGGTGGTGGCTGTACAACCCCCAGTTCGGCCTGTTCAACAGCGTGCTTCGCGTGCTGCACCTCCCGGAGCAGCCCTGGCTCCTCTCGTCGCGCATGGCCCTCCCCTCGGTGATCATCTTCAGCATCTGGAAGACGCTGGGGTACAACATGGTGATCTACATTGCCGCCCTGCAGGCCATCCCCGCCATGTTCTACGAGGCGGCGACCATCGACGGCGCCGGCCCGTTCCAGCGCTTCGTCCGCATCACCCTACCCCTGCTGGCACCCACCACCACGTTCATCGTCATCTACAACACCATCTTCGCCTTCCAGGTGTTCGATCAGGTGCTGGTGCTGACGGGGGGCGGACCTGCCTTCTCCACCAACGTGGTTGTCCTGGAGATCTACACGCAGGCGTTCCAGCGCTACCGCTTCGGCTACGCCTCCGCCGAGGCCATGGTCCTCTTCCTGTTCATCCTGGGGGTCACCGTCGTCCAGTACTTCTACAGCCGGCGCTTCGAGGTGACGTACTGATGCCGCGCTCCGCGCAGGTTGCCGTCCTGCCCGCCAGGGAGCGCACCCGGGTTCAGGCGGCGCTGGGCAGCGTCCGCCGCCTGCCGCTGTACGTCGTCGTCGGCCTGGGGGCCGTGGTCATGATCCTGCCCTTCTACTGGATGGTCGTCACGGCTGTCAGCCCCTCTCCCGATATAATCGCCTTTCCGCCCAAGTGGATCCCCAGCCGCATCACCCTCGAACACTTCCAGGAGGCGTGGGCCAAGGCGCCCTGGCTGACCTACTACAAGAACAGCCTGGTGGTCGCCACCGTCTCCGTGGGGCTCTCGGTCCTCTTTGGCCTCTTCGCCGGATACGCCTTCGCGGTCTACGAGTTCCCCCTGCAGAACGTCCTCTTCCTGGTCATCCTGGGCACCCTCATGGTCCCGGTGCAGGTGACCAGCGTGGCGTTGTACGTCTTCCTCTCGCGCATCGGCTGGGTGGACACCTATCCGGGGATCCTCGCCCCCAACTTCGCCAGCGCCTTCGGAGTCTACATGATCCGCCAGGCCATCAAGGCCGTGCCCATGGACCTCATCGACGCTGCGCGCATTGACGGCGCCGGGGAGGCGCGCATCGTGGCCACCGTGGTTCTGCCCCTGATCAGGCCCACCGTCGCCGCCGTGGCCATGCTCCTGTTCCTCAGCAGCTGGAACGACTTCCTCTGGCCGGTGATCGTCATCAACTCGGTGTCCCTGCGCACCCTGCCCGTGGGCATCGCCCTCTTCAAGGACCCATACGGGTTCATCAACTACGGCCCGCTGATGGCGGGCACGGTGATCACCATCGGCCCCATGCTGGCGGCCTACGCCTTCTCCCAGCGGTTCATGATCCGTGGGATCGCCATGACCGGCCTGAGGTAGCCGGGTTCCCCGCCGGAGGCCGCAGGCGCTCGGAGCGCCTTATGCCTGAAGGAATAGGGGCTTGATGTGCCTCTCCAGGAGGTTCTCAGTGACCAGCGGACCGATGAGGTCGGCGTGGGTATCGAGAGCCTGCAGGTAGACAGGCCCCAGCTCCGCGGCCACCTTGAAGGCCACGTGCAGCAGCTGGCGGAAGTGGGGGTTGTAGGCGGCGGCACCCTCGTCGTGGTGCAGCGCAGCCGCGTACTCTTCTCCCGACCACCGCTTCACCGCATCCGGGTGGGGGAGCCGTGATCGGTCGACATCCAGCACGGCGGCGTAGGGTGCGCGCAGCTCCTCTATCCGCTGGTAGGCGCGCGCGTAGATCTCCTGCACCAGCCGCAGCGCCTCCCCCCCGGCCAGCGCCAGCCCCCTCACCTCCTCCAGCCACGTGGTGCCGGCGGTCTTCAGGTGTACCCCCGCCCGGTGTTCCCGCAGGATGCGGGCCATGGGCGCATAGAGCGAGAACTTGTCGCTCCCCGAGTGGACGCTCAGCTTGAGGTTGGGCGGCAGCTCCAGCTCCCGCACGGCGAAGGCGAGCACCGCCAGGCAGGCGCGGAAGTGCTCCTCGAAACGGGTCAGGTCGCCTCTGTAGTCGATCCCCTTGTTGAACCGCCCGACGAACCTGGGGGCGATGGCCTGGAGGGGCACCCGCTCCTCCGCCAGCGCGGCGAGGATGAAGAAGAGCTCCACGGGAGTCTGCGGGCTGTCGGCCTCGTCCATGGAGACCTCGGTGATGAAGTTCCCGGCGCCCTTCACCGAGGCGATGTGCCGGTAGATGGCCGCCGCCTGGCGCGCTGCCAGCAGGTACCTGCCCGCGATGGCGGCGATATCGGCGCCGCCGAGCTTCCTGTCCATCCCCGGGATCTTCCCCTCGGTGGCGAAGCTCCCGTAGCGGGCCACGAACGCCTCAACCTGTGCCGCCGACGCCGGACGGCCGACGAAGTCGGCCACGTCCAGGGTGAAGTAATCACACACCGCGATGAAGGGGTCCACCGTCTCCATGGTGACGTGGTCGGCGTCGACGAAGTACGACCCCGTCCAGCCCAACTCCGCCACAGCCGCATCGGCCTCCGCCCGCACCGCAGCCGGCTGCGTTCTGGTGATGACGTGCTCACGGTGCGACTTGTTCCACACCGGCACCAGGTCCACGCCCAGGTCGCGCGCCGCCACCACCGCCGCCAGCTGCGCCCGCCCCTGGCGGCCGAAGCGGTCGCCCAGGCCCAGGCTGTACCGGGGCAGGATCACAGGGAGGTCCGGGATGACCGCGCCCCGCTCAGGGCCCCACGCCTCCTGCCGCGGGCGACGGCCCGGGAGTCGGCCGGCAACACCTCCTGGAAGAGGCGCAGCATCTCCGAACGGAAGGTCTCGTAGGCCTCGGTGAACTCGGCCAGAGTCTTCTGCACAGGGCCGAACTCCGGCCACTGGTCAGGGGTGTGGCCGCCGCTGCCGAAGTCCCCGGCGACCCCCGCTTCCCGCAGGACCTCGTTCAGCTCGGGGGTGAGCTCGTATGCGGTGCGGAAGTCCGCCATCGTCAGCAGCCGCTGGAGCACCTCGGGCGGGAAGTCCGCGCCTATGGACTCCCGGTGGTCCGCCAGCCGGAAGGTCTCGGAAGCGGCCACCCGGCGGACGTTCTCCTGGTGGTTGGGGAACTCGGTGTGCACCAGGTTCCGGCCGGCCAGAGCCCAGTAGGTGTCCTCCGGCTTGCGCTTGGAGGCCGGGAGGTAGCAGATGCGGCTGAAGATCAGGTCGGCCTGTTCCCGGGTCAACTGGTAGGTGCGGCAGAGGTAGGCCAGCCACTTCTCCCGGTTCTCCGGCGAGAAGAAGATGCCCCAGACGCGGCGGGCCACCAGGGTCCCGGCGCGGCCGATGGCCTCCTCCCAGCGCTGCAGCTCCTCCGCCGACGCTACCTCCCGCAGCGCCTCCGCCACGTGGGCGTCGATCCGCCGCTGGTGGGCGTAGCGGGTCGCCGCCACAACCTTGGCCTGGTAGCCCTCTGCCTGCTCCACACGGGCGGCGCTGCCGTTGGCGGCAGCCAGCGTGCGCACCCGCTCCAGGGCGGCGGCTTCCCCCAGATGCGCCTTCAGCGCGGCGAACAGCTCCTCCAGCTTGACCTCGCGCAGGTGGCTCTCCAGCCTACCGCCCATGTTGGTGACGTAGACCTGGGTGGGGACGATCCCCTTCTTCACGGCCCCGGCCATCCCGGCCAGCTCCTCCAGGGCCATGGTCACCTCCTGAGCCGCGCTGTAGCTTAGGGTGATGTTGGATCCGATGCCCAGGCGGTTGATGCTGCGGGCGATCTCCCGGGCTGCGGGAGAGGAGGCGGCAACCTTGATGACCATGTTGGGCCGGGCCCGCTCCCGCGTGGCCGGGTAGCCGGCCAGGAGGAAGTCATCGTAGACCCGCAGGTCCTCGGTGGCGGCGGCGAACGCCGTGAAGACGTCCTCTATGCTCTCCCTCACCAGGTGGGCGACGCGGGGGTTGAGCTGGAAGGAGACCACCCCGCCACCCGACTCCGCGGCCAGGTTGAAGAAGATGGGGCGGTAGACGTGCAGGTTGTCCCACAGGGCCAGGAGGGTGGCGTAGAGAGCGATCTCGTCGGCAAACTCCTCCGGCGCGCGGGCCCACCGGGCGAAGCGGGGGTGGTGCCGTATCTCCTCCTGGAACACCCGCCCCAGCGCGGGGTCGTCCTTGTAGGCCAGCGCCGCCAGCACCGGGTTGGTGGAGACCTGCTCGAAGCCCAGGTGGCGCAGCCAGCGCAGCCCCAGGGCGTAGTCGTTGCCGAAGCGGCAGACCCCTTCGCGCACCATGCGGGCGTAGATGTTGCCCTCGATCTCCGCCGCCGTCGCCTCCAGGTAGGCCGGCATCACCGGCCACCTTCCTTCCAGCGCCTGCTCCATGCGCACCGCGGCCTGGGCCACCATCCCCGCGCCGCCCTGGACCAGTTTCATCCGCCCCAGGGAGCGGCGCACCACCGCCTGCGCCACCGACAGCGGGCCTTCCGCCTGCTCCCGCTCCTCCCACTCGGCCAGGGCGGCGCGGATGGCTTCCACCGCCTGGCGCTTCTCCGCCGCATCCAGCCAGCGGCTCTCCAGCCCCGTGAAGTTGACGGCCATCTCCAGGAGGGTCTCGTAGGCGAACTGCCGACGGCGCACCTTGTGCTCCAGCTCTCCCGGGTCGTCGGTGGGACGAGGCCGGGCGGCGACAAAGTCCATCCCCAGTTGCCGGATGACCCCGCCCACGACCGCGGGCAGCCGTCCCGTGATCTCCGGGAACAGCAGGTGGTCGGCCGCCAGCAGGGTGTGCCCCCAGCCGGCCAGCTGGACGATGTGCGCCACATGGTCCTCGGGAATCGGGCGCCTGCCCGCATCCGAGAGCCGCGCCGGGCGGCTGCCGGCGACGATCGCCTCAACCTGTTCCTGGGTCATCTTTCCTCCGCCTCCTCCTCGGGGCCGGCCACGGCGCAGCGACCGGGGCTCCAAAGCGCAATCTATCACAGGCGGAGGTCCTCCTGCAGCGGCACGATGCGCAGCACCCAGTAGAAGCGGGAGATCTGCCGCACCCGTTCCAGAGGGACGCTGCGCACCTCCACCGCATTGTCCCGCGTCCCCGAGACGCGGCCGAAGCGCTGGAACGTCAGGACCCAGGCGTCGACCGCGTACCAGAGGATGCCCAGCAGGATCATCCCCAGTATCATCTCCACCACGCTGCCGCTGCGCCGCGCGTCGAACATCATGAAACCGATGCCGCTAGTACCGATGATCTCGGCGACGATCAACGCCCGCCACCCATAGCCCAGGCCGTTGCGCAGGCCGGTGATCACGTTGGGGAGGGCGCCGGGCAGCAGCACCTCGGTCAGCACCTGCCAGCGGTTCGCCCCCAGGGAGCGGGCCGCGTCCCGCAGCACCTGCGGGATGCTGGTAACCCCAGGATGGTGTTGTAGAGGACGATGAAGAAGACGGCGTTGAAGATGAGGAAGGTGATTAGAGGTGGCTGATGGTGCCGAAGGAGACGGCCACCCGCTTGCCCCGCAGGTCGCGGATGGTGCGGATGATAATGGGGACCCCCACCTGGCCCATCTGGATCTCGCCTGCCTGCAGCGCGTTCAGCTGGTCGACCCCGGTGGGGTAGGGCGTGGCTATGGTCACCTCCAGGCCCCACTTCTCGAAGAGACCCTGGTCCAGTGCCACCGGCACGCCCAGCTGGTCGATGGCCGCGACGATCCCGGCCCGGACCTTAGTGAGCGCCGGTGCGGCCTGGCCCCCCGGCGCCGCCGCCAGAACCACAGCCAGCAGCACCACCAGGACTGCGGAGCGCCCCATGCGCCTTGCTCTTTGTGTCATCCTCCTCCCTCCTTCGTCATGGACTCAGCCACTTCCGCCATGAACGCTTCCACCGCCGCCCGTGAGGGCAGCGGGGCCACCGCGCCCAGCCCGCTGGCGGCCAGCGCACCGACCGCGTTGGCGAAGCGACCCGCCTCCTCCGGCGTCCGCCCGCGCATCCACTCCACCAGGAACGCCGCGTCGAAGGCGTCGCCCGCGCCCGTGCTGTCCAGAACCCGCGCCGGATAGGCCGGCAAGCGGAGCGGAGACCCTTCGGTTGTGGCGACCAGACATCCTTCGCCGCCCATCTTCACCACCACCAGCCGTGGCCCGCGCGCCAGCAGCTCCTGCGCCACGGCCTCGGCCGGCCGGGGTCCGGCCAGGTAGGCGGCGTCCTCCGTGCTCAGGAAGACGATGTCGGTCAGTGGGAGCGTGGCCTCCACCACCGTCCGCAGTTGGGGAAGCGGCAGCAGCTTGGGCCGCAGGTTCAGGTCGTAGCTCACGACCACACCGGCGCTGCGGGCTGTGGCCATGGCCGCCGCGGCGGCGGCGCGGGCCCCTTCGGAGATAGCCTGGGTGATCCCGCTGGTGTGGAAGACGCGGGCCGTTTGCAGGTAGGCGGGGTCGACGTCCTCGGGCTGCAGGCGGCTGGCGGCGGATCCCGAGCGGTAGTAGGTGAAGTCGTGCTTCCCCGACTCGTCCAGGGCGATGAAGTAGACGCCGGTGAACCCCTCGGGGTCGACGAGCACGCGGGAGCGGTCGACCCCCTCTCGGTCCAGTAGGGCCAGGAAGGCGCGGCCGAACTCGTCCCCTCCCAGGCGGGTGATGTAGCCCGCGGAGGCGCCCAGGCGGGCGGCGGCGACGGCCACGTTGCAGGTGTCCCCGCCCCAGCCTCGGCGGAAATGGGTCACCTCCCCCAGGCGTCCCCGCTCCTCGGCGGCGAACTCTGCCATCGGTTCCCCCAGGCTGATGAGGTCGGGCACGGGGCCTCCTCAGATCCGGCCGAACTCCTGCAGCGCTTGAAGGATCGACCCTCTGGCCCTGATGCGGGCGGTCATGCGCCGCTCCGTCTCCTCGATCTGCGTGGCGGCGGCCAGCACCTCCGCCGCCGCCGCCCGGGGCACCACCACCACGCCGTCGCTGTCCCCGACGATGATGTCGCCGGGGTTGACCAGGACGCCGCCGCAGGGGACCGGAACCTCCCTGGCTACGGTGACCAGCCGCCCAACGCTGGTGGAGGGGACGACGGTCCGCGAGAACACTGGGAACCCCAGCTGGCGGATCTCCTCCACGTCGCGCACGCCGCCGTCCAGCACCGCCCCCGCGAGGCCCCGGGTGGCTGCGGCCGCCGCCATCAGCCCGCCCCACTGCGCCACGTCGCGCGCGCTCCCTGCATCTTCCAGCCCGATGACGATGATGCTCCCCCGGGGCGCCTCGTCGATGGCCTCCAGCGCGTGGCGCGGCGGCTGGGCCTCCAGCCCGGTGCGCTCCAGCACGGTGACCGCGGGCCCGGCAATCCTGCCGGGGAGGATGGGCTTGATCTGGTGGCTCATGAACCCCGGACGTCGCACCACGCGGTCGACGGCGTCGGCGACGGATGCGGTGCTCGTGGCGCGGAACCCCTCCAGCAGGCTGTGCAGGTCCGCGGTTTCGGCCATCACGGTTCCCCTCCTGTCGGGCGGGCCGTCGGCTGAGTCCAGCCCAGGGCCCGGGAGATCTGCTGCGCCGCCTCCCGCACCCGGACGCCGAGCTCGCGCCGCGCCCGCTCCAGGGTGATGGTGGCCACCGACCCGGAGACGCTGACAGCTCCGGCGACATGGCCTCGGTGGTCGATGATCGGGGCGCCCACACAGCGGATGCCCTCCTCGTTCTCCACATTGTCGATGGCGTACCCGCGGGCGCGGACCGCGGCCAGCTCCGCCAGGAGGCGCGCCGGGTCGGTGATGGTGTTGGCCGTGCGGCGGGGCAGTCCGTGGGTCCGCAGGACCTCCTGCACCTGCGCCGTCGGAAGGAACGCCAGCATGGACTTCCCCAGCGCCGTGCAGTGGGCAGGCATGATGGCTCCCACCGTGGAGGCCATGCGCAGCGGCCCGCCCGACTCCACCTTGTCGATGTAGACCACCTGGCCCTGCTCCAGCACGGCCAGGTGGGCGGTCTCTCCCGTGCGCCGGGCCAGCTCCACCAGGTGGGGACGCCCCGCCGCACGCAGCTCGATCTGCTGCAGCCGCCGCCCCGCCAGCCACAGGACGCGGGGACCGATGGCATACCGGCTGTCGCTGGCCACCAGGAACCCGCGCGCCGCCAGGGTATGCACGAGGCGGTAGATCGTCGGGCGGGGAAGGCCGACCGCCGAGCTCAGCTCGCGCACGCTGAGGGGGCGCTCAGCCTGACCGAGGCAGTCCAGGAGCGCCGCCACCCGATCGACGGACTGCACCGTCCGGGAGGGCGCTTCCGCTGAGGCATGTCCGGCCGACGACCGAGCCGCTACTTTGCGCATGCGTTGCTCCGCCACGGTTCCATTCCTCCAACGGCGTCAGTCTGCGCCGGCCTGTGGCCACGGGGCGGGGATCCCGCTTTCCGCCGCCAGCCGGGCCATCACCTCCACGGCTTCTCCGGGAAGGGGGATCCCACTGACCCCGTACGCCTGCCCGCGCCGGTGCTCGAGCTCTCCCGGCAGCAACACTTCGGCCTGCCCCTCCGCCGCAGGCAATGCCCGCACGTCGCGGATCAAGCGATCGATGCGCCGCTGAAACGCCTCTCCATCACCAAATGCGTCGACCGCGATGGCAATCAAGACGTGCCCAACACCCTGGGGGCGATCAACATGCGCATACAGAGGAACGATGTCTGGCCCCGACCGCCCCCCGGGCAAGATGCCCGCCAGGATATCGATGATCAGGCTGA
>FWPU01008150.1_pt1 | contig 18234 bp, 15 predicted proteins | sample 2228361 | NCBI WGS metagenome assembly FWPU01 (sample SAMEA103939777, study PRJEB20133) | metagenome
CAACCTCTAATTTTTGTTTACGGTAAATCAACACAACCGGCATGGGCTGCACCTCCTAAGGAGTTAATCATTTTAACACAGGTTGTAGGTGTTATTGGTTGATTTGGTTTTGGATGCAAAACAACCATTCCAGTATATAGGGGTCAGATTCGGTTAATTCTGCCAGTACAGGAAATTCCCGATTGTCTTGATCCTCTTCAATAAGGACAGTATCTACCTGCTGATTGCTCCAGCGGGTGGTTAAGATGAAGTGGGTTGGGCGCCAGATACACCAGTGGAGATAAAGATTGGGGCGATAATCCGCTCCATTGGAAAAAGTTTTCCATGATGGAGCTGGACTGAGGATATGTCCAAACTTGAATTTCGGCAGCGGGCAAGTTCTCGGCAATTTCGTTCCACTGATTGATTTTACCGGAAAAAACCGCCTTGAGTTCTAAAAATGTGAGACTGTGAAGCGAAAGAGAGGGGTTGACTACAATTTGAATCGCATCATGGGTGATCTGGAAAGTGTTTTGTGAAGTGTCGGTTGGCGTCGCCCAAAAAATTCGAATGTTTTTTTCAATCCCTTCTTCTGGCAGGGTATCTGGGGATTGGATGATCCAGCCTCGTTCCGGAATTTGTTGATTGCAAATTTGAATGACAGGACTTACCCAGTCCACTACCGGATCTACCTGAATCTGCACGACAGGGGGAGGTGTAGAAATCGAGTGATTGATTGGCTCAACACTGCAAGCAGAAATGAGCAAGAATGCCAATTCAAGGAGAATGAACTTATAAACCCGCATAAGAGAAAATCAAGGTGATTGTTGCCAATAAAAGGCAGTAAACTGCAAATGGACGCAATGAGCGGCGGGCGAGAAAACCCAGCAGCCAGTGAATGGACAAATAACCTATCCCTGCGGCAGATAAAAAGCCTGTAATCATTATCGGAAGGAAGGCTGCCAGATCAGGCACTTCTAACAAATCTATCAAACCAATGAGGCCTGCTGCCGCCATGACGGGGATAGACATCAGGAAGGAAAAACGGGCTGCGGCAGGCCGATTGAAGTGGCGTGACATGCCACTGGCAATGGTTGCACCGGAGCGCGAAATACCCGGAAAAAGCGCCAGAGCTTGTCCAATACCAATCCAAATGGCATCCAACCAACCGAGAGAGGAGATATCTCGATTTCGTTTACCGATACTTTCGGCAATCCACAATAATAGTGCAGTTCCAATGAGGAAAAACGCGACGCTGGTCGGACTCTTGAAGGCTGCTTCAACAACATCTTTGAGAAGAATTCCAGCAATGCCGGCGGGTAAACTGGCCAGCACAAGCAGCCACCCCAGACGGGAGGAAGAAGATACGAACGGCTGCCGCTTGACCAATCCCTGGATCACTTCTGTAAGGATGCTGATGAGATCCTTACGAAAATAGACGATAACGGCTACCAGTGTGCCGACTTGAACCAGCACATCAAAAGGGAAAATCTGCTCGTCTGGTATTTGCCATCCAAAGAAGAAGGGTGCCAAGACGAGGTGCGCAGAACTGGAAATTGGCAGGAATTCAGTAATTCCCTGAAGGACACCAAGGAATAACGCTTGTAAAAAATTCATTTTTTATGACTTTTCCGGGAGAGTGTATTGAGCGAGGAACTCATTTGCAAATTGCTCAAAGGTCCCTTCGAGAATTGACCGCCGGGCATCTTGAACCAGAGAGACAAGTGTGGCGATGTTGTGGATGGAGATGAGAGTGGCTGCCAGCATCTCTTTGGCTACGATCAAATGGCGTAAATATGCCCGGCTGAAGTGGTTACAGGTGTAACAGGTACAATTTTCGTCTATTGGACGGGGGTCACGGGCGTGAATAGCGTTCATTAAGTTGAGACGACCTTGTCGGGTCATGGCGGCTTGATGGCGGGCAAGGCGGGTGGGCAGGACGCAGTCGAAGATATCTATACCACGACGGATACCGTTGATCAGGTCTTCGGGAGACCCTACTCCCATCAGATAACGAGGTTTATTTTCCGGTAAAATCTGGTTGACCAGTTCCAGTGTGTGGAGCATTTCTTCCTTGGTTTCACCTACCGAAAGTCCACCAATGGCATGACCCGGAAATCCCAATGAAGAAATGAACCGAGCGGATTGTTCGCGCAGGTCCGGGAAAATGCCCCCCTGGACAATGCCAAAGAGGGCCTGGTCGAGGCGAGTTTGAGCATTAAGACAGCGTTCAGCCCACCGATGGGTTCGATCAACGGCTTGTTCATTGTAGGCACGGTCATAAGGGGGGGCGCATTCATCGAAGGCCATAATGATGTCAGCACCGAGTTGTTCTTGTATCTGGATGGCTTTTTCGGGGGTCAGCCGGTGCATTGAGCCATCTATGTGACTTTTGAAGGTCACACCTTCCTCGTCAATTTTGCGCATACTTGCCAGGGAAAAAACCTGAAAACCGCCCGAATCGGTCAGGATGGGAGAGTTCCATTGCATAAAGTGATGTAGCCCGCCCATCTCGGCCACCAAATCGGCGCCGGGGCGCAAGTAAAGGTGGTAGGTATTGGCCAGTACCAGCGTCACACCAATCTCTTGCAATTGGGCGGGGGTGACTGCCTTTACGGTTGCCTGAGTGCCTACTGGAGCAAAGACGGGTGTGAGAAGGTCGCCATGTGGGGTATGGAACACCCCGGCACGGGCATGGTGATCCGTTGCGATTAATTCAAATTGAAAGTTGAAGGTTGCCATTCTACCAATTTCTGAGTATGGATTTACCAAGTTCAACGGATTATAGCCTGATTCTCTCAATTGGCAAACCTCCGCTTTGGCTTGCGAGAATGCAAAGCCCGTTTTATACTTGAGCGCATGAATTCCCCCACTCCCACATCCTGGCTGGAAATTGATCTCAACGCGATTCAAAATAATTACATGGAATTGTGCCGCATCAGCGGGACGAAGGTAGCGGCGGTTGTTAAGGCTAATGCCTACGGGCATGGGTTGATTCGGGTTTCGCAAGCAGTCCTTGACGCGGGGGGTGAATGGCTGGCGGTAGCTCGCTTTGAAGAAGCCGAGCAGTTACGCAAAAACTGGATCATGGCACCAATTCTGGTATTGGGGTTTACACCACCGGATCGGGTGGTTGAGGCAGCCAAGGAGAACATCCGTTTGACTGTGTTTGATGCCCAAACGGCGCACCATTATTCTACTCAGACAAGTGAACGGGGGATGCGGGTAAAAGTACACATCAAGATCAATACGGGAATGAATCGTCTGGGCATTTCCCCGCAAGAAGGAGTCGAGTTCACCCGATGGCTTTCTAATCTCCCGGGTATTGAGGTAGAAGGTGTTTTTACCCATTTCGCACGGGCGGATGAGCCAGCGTTAGATACAACCGAACGACAAATTCGCATTTTTGAAGAGGTTTTGGATAGCCTGAAGGCAGCTGGCGTGAAGCCACCAATTGTGCATGCTTCCAATTCCGCGGCTGTGTTCAACTACCCAAAGGCAGCTTATGATATGGTGCGCTGTGGGATCGCGTTATATGGGCTGCATCCTTCCCCCGAAACGCCGTTACCGGCGACCTTCAAACCCGCATTGAGCTTGAAAACCCGCCTGACCAGCATTCGTGAACTGGATGCAGGGGAGGGGGTTGGCTATAACTACCGCTACTACACGACCAACAAAGAGCGCATTGGCACCATTGCGGTTGGTTATGCGGATGGTTTTCGACGGGTGATGGGCAATAAAGCGCTGCTCCGCGGCAAAGAAATTCCTGTTGTTGGATCAGTTTGCATGGATCAATGTATGGTGTCTTTAGAGGGTATACAAGACGCTCAGGTTGGGGATGAGGTTGTGCTGATTGGAAAATCGGGCGGATTGTGGCGAACAACCGAGGATGTGGCAAAAGAATGGGGAACGGTCAATTACGAAGTGGTATGCGGAATGGCTGATCGCCTGATGCGAAAATACATTTACACAAACAACAGGAATGACGGATGATGCAAAAAGTTGCCTCAAAGCACTGGAAACTGGCTGAAAAAATCCCTGCCGAGGTTGAGCAGGCTTTAAGTTATTATCCCCCTTTCTTCCGCCAGATATTGTACAATCGTGGCATTACCAGCGCCGAACAGGCAATGGCTTTTCTCAGTGCCGGCGAGGATTTTCACGATCCTATGCTGTTATTGAACATGGCGGGCGCGGTAGAGCGTCTGTTGTTTGCTGTTGATCATCAGGAACCGATTGCCATTTACGGTGACTATGATGTGGATGGAGTCAGCGCAACGGCTTTGCTGGTTGAAGTCCTTCGATTACTGGGGGGGAATGTCACGGTGTATATTCCCAACCGCTTTGAAGAAGGTTACGGTCTGAACATTGAAGCATTAAATCAGTTGCGGGATCAGGGCATTGGTCTGGTGTTAACCGTTGATTGCGGGATTCGCTCGTTACGAGAGGCAGAACATGCCAGACGGATTGGAATGGATTTAATCATAAGCGATCATCATCAGCCATTAGAGGAAATTCCCCCGGCAAATTTCGTGATTTGCCCAAAACAAAAGGGTGATGAATATCCGGAGAAAAACCTGGCAGGGGTGGGGGTTGCCTATAAAATTGCGCAGGCATTATTACAGCAACGCCAGTTGGAACTGTCTAATGATAGATTGGGGCTGGATCTGGTGGCTTTGGGGACGGTAGCGGATGTTGTGCCGCTCACCGGTGAAAATCGGTTGTTGGTGAAGGCTGGCTTGAAAGAATTAAGGCGTGGCTCGCGAATTGGACTGCGATCCCTTGCACAAGCTGCGAGAATAAACCTCTCAACTCTAAATACAGCCGATATTGGATTTGGTTTAGCGCCGCGTTTGAACGCTGCCGGGCGGTTAGAATCAGCCTTGGCTTCCTACCAGTTGCTTCTGGAAAGGGATATTCAACATATTGGTCTCCTGGTGCAGCACTTAGACGATCAAAATCGAGAACGCCAAAAAATTACAGCCGAGATGCAACAAAGAGCCGAGGAGCTCATCCAGGAAGAGGATTTTGAGGAAATTCTGTTTGCTTTTGATGAAAGTTTCAATCCGGGAGTGGTTGGACTGGTAGCGGGAAAGTTGACAGAAAGCTACTACCGCCCAGCAGTGGTTGGGCATGTGAATGGGGAGTATGTGCGGGCATCTTGCCGGAGTATTCCTGCATTTCACATCACTCAGGCGTTGGATGCCTGTGCGGATTTAATGGTGCATCACGGCGGACATGCACAGGCGGCAGGTTTTACTATTCACCGAGACCATTTACCTGAACTCAAAGAGCGGTTGGCAAAAATAGCCTTCGAGCAACTTGGAGATTTGGATTTACGCCCTGTGCTGCGTGCGGATGTGGAATTACCGTTGGGCGAGCTGCACCCGGAATTTTTGAAGTACTTGCATCTCTTGGAGCCAACCGGAATGGATAACCCGGAGGTTTATTTTATTTCGCGCAATGTGCGCACTTCTAATGCCAGGGCAATTGGTTCTGACGGAAAGCATCTCAAATTTCTGGTAACAGATGGCTGGATCACCTATGATGCGGTTGCCTTCCGGCAGGGGTACTGGATGGAAACTGGATTGCCGCGAGAGGTGGATATCCTCTACCGTTTTGAGATGAATACCTACAACGGACGCGAATCTTTACAACTCAATATTGTGGATATTAAACCTGCGGGTAGTGATTGATTCTCCTGTTGAATTGATTGATCTAATCTACGAAACGATATTTGATCAAAGCCCATAAGGCCTCAAAAGCATCCCAGGCTTTGATTTTTTTGCCTTCCGAGTAATCGCGCGGATTGAAGGCAATTGGTACTTCGTAAATGCGAATTTTTCTTTTGAGAATTTTCGCCGTAAATTCCGGCTCAAACTCAAATCTACGGGCATGGAGGGGAATATCTTTGATAACTTCCCGTTTGAAAACTTTGTAACCCGTTTCCATATCGCTGAGAATATTGTTGTAGAGGATATTGGTGATCATGGTCAGCAGTTTATTCGCGACCATGTTCCAAAATAAAATCGGACGACGAGCAGCTCCTAAGAAGCGGGAACCATAGACTACGTCGGCTATCCCATCCTTAATCGGCTGTAAAAGATTGGGATATTCCCGTGGATCATACTCTAAATCGGCATCCTGGATGATAATCACATCCCCTGTGGCATTTTGAATTCCCGTCCGAACGGCAGCCCCCTTGCCCATATTCTTCTCGTGAAAGATGGTGCGGATTGCTCCCTTTTGTTCCAACTCACTTAAAATTTCCCGGGTGCCGTCTTTGGAGCCGTCATCCACGACCAGAATTTCATCCGCCAGGCTGGTTGCCTGTACGCGTTGGATGATTTCTGAAATTGTTTTTCGTTCGTTATATGCAGGTATGATGACAGAAATTTTCATGGCGGGAATTATAAGGTATCCTCTCCAAATCAACAAGCCATGGGCGTGCTATAATTTGGATGTTGATTTGGGTATTCGAAAAATTTTTTATTTTCCAAATTTGGTAATACGATTTTGAAACCTTATTATGGAGGGGTAGGATGACCAAAACTACTCGCCCGCCAACCTCAGCTGCAACCGCAGTGCCAACCGGTCCATTTGTGCCACCGCCGATTAATACCATTGAGGATACCGGCCTGAATCCATTGTGGCTGCAAGACCTGGCACTGAAAATTTTTTATTTTCAGGGGTACATGAGCGGTTTCAAACTGGCTGAAGAAATCGCACTGCCGTTTACCGGAGTTTTGAGTCAGATATTGGATGCATTGAAGCGGGAAAAATTAATCGAGGTGCGTTCCTCGCAGGCTGGGGTCGGTGAGGGCGCATATATCTATGCCATCACTGGAGCGGGAATTGCCAGAGCAAGGGAAGCCCTGGAGCGTTCCCAATATGCTGGCCCGGCTCCTGTTTCGTTGGAAATGTACAATGATGCGATTCGACGGCAAAGTCGCGGCAGATTGCAGGTGACCAACCGTGTGATGCGGCAAGTTCTTTCCCATGTTGTCTTATCGGAAGACACATACCAGCGATTAGGACCAGCGGTTAATTCGGGGACGTCCATTTTTCTTTACGGTCCACCGGGCAATGGAAAAACGACCATTGCACGGGCTATCGGCAACCTGATTCAAGCCCAAAAAATGTACATTCCTTATGCAATTTATGTGGATGGTCAGGTCATAACCCTGTACGATTCCGTCAATCATCAGCTGGCCGGTGAAGAGGATACCTCCATGCAAGGTACTGGGGGGCTGCGATCTACGGTACGGCGCGATCCGCGCTGGATCCAGATTCGGCGGCCATTCATAGTCACCGGTGGTGAGTTAACCATGGCAGGGTTAGACCTGGTTTTTGATGATACCCTGAAATTTTACGAAGCACCTTTCCAGGTCAAAGCGAACGGCGGAATTTTACTGATTGATGACTTCGGCCGCCAGCAAGTCCGACCGCGTGATCTTCTTAACCGGTGGATTGTGCCGCTTGAAAACCGGATTGATTACATGAGCCTTCACACCGGAAGAAAATTTGAAGTGCCTTTCGATGTGCTGGTAATCTTTTCGACGAATTTGCCGCCTAAAGAGTTGGTAGATGAGGCATTTTTACGCCGATTGCGCCACAAAATTGAGATTACTGACCCCACTTATGAAGAATATCGCGAGATTTTCAAGCGGGTAGCAGCGCAAAAAGGCGTGGCTTACAACGATCAGGGGTTGGCGTACTTGTTGCAGGAGTATTACATCAAAGCAAACCGTAAACTGCGGGCATCCCATCCACGCGATTTGTGCGACCAGATTTTGGATATTTCCCGTTACCTTGGGATGGAACCGGAAATGTCCAAGGAGTTAATTGACCGGGCAGTCAAATCCTACTTTGTAGACTTATGAATCGACTGTTTGAACTACCCAGACCGGTTATTTTTGCTCACCGGGGCGCTTCGGCGTATGCTCCGGAAAACACGATGGCGGCCTTTCGGCTGGCTGCCCGGCAAGGGGTTGAGGCTATCGAATTGGATGCCAAACTCACGGTGGATGGTGAGGTCATTGTCATTCATGATTTGACTGTTGACCGGACTACCAACGCAAAGGGGGAAGTGCGTCAATTCAGCCTGCGAGAATTTCAACAAATGGATGCCGGCAGTCATTTTTCCCAAAAATTTCAGGGTGAACCGGTGCCTTCTCTCCGGCAAGTTTTTGAAGAATTGGGGAGGAAGATCTATGTCAATGTGGAATTGACCAATTATAGCAGCCCCCGCGATAGACTTCCCGAAAAAGTTGCAGATCTGGTAAGGGAGTATCACCTGGAAGAATGGGTGCTATTTTCGTCGTTCAATCCAATCAATCTATTACGCATTCGCCGGCTGTTGCCGGAGTGCCCGGTAGGTATATTGGCGTTGGAAGGTGCCGCCGGTTGGATTGCTCGTTCGGTGGTTGGCAGAGCATTTGCTCCTCAAATTGTTCATCCTAATTTGCGGGATGTTACTAAACACTATATCCAAAAACAGCATGAACGCCATCGGCGGGTGCATGTGTGGACCGTAAATGAGCCAAAAGATTTACAAAGGCTATTTGAGGATGGAGTTGATGGGGTTTTTACGGATGATCCCCTAACAGCCCTACAAATACGGAATAGAATGTGAACGGATTAAGGATTATTCCTCCAAACCAGAAATGGATCAATATCATTTTGCTCATAGCACTTGTCATCGGACAGGTTACTTTGGGGTTTGCACCGGCTGACAAGGTGCAGGCAGCCAATGATATCCAAAGTGATTTGGACACTCGCGTGCGGCTTATCATGAATGAAATGACACCGGAGCAGAAAGTCGGTCAATTATTTCTGGTAACCTTCAAGGGCACCGATGCGCGCCGGGACTCGCCAATTTATAAGCTAATTGTAGATTACAAAGTGGGCGGGGTTGTTCTCCGCGCCGACAACGATAATTTTGAAGTGGCAGGCAACACGGTTCCAAAAGCGGCTGAGTTGATTCGAGCTTTACAAAATCATGTCTGGGATGCCTCTCAAACGCAAGGCCAGACAACAGGCTCACAGACCATACCCTATATTCCCTTATTCATTGGTATTTCGCAAGAAGGAGACCTGTATCCCAACGATCAGATTTTTAGCGGATTGACTTCTCTGCCCAGCCTGATGGCGATTGGGGCAACCTGGAATCCTTCGCAGGCTGAAGCCGTGGGTAATGTGATGGGAAAAGAACTGCGGGCGTTGGGGTTTAACCTGTATCTTGGACCGTCTTTGGATGTGCTGGAAGTAACGGCAAGCTCAGCCAATACACTGGGGGTTCGTACCTTTGGGGGAGACCCATTTTGGGTTGGCGAGATGGGTAAAGCGTATGTGCGGGGACTGCATTTGGGAAGCCGTGATCAAATAGCAGTCATTGCAAAGCATTTTCCGGGGCGAGGAGCATCGGATCGCATGCCGGAAGAAGAAGTGGCGACCGTTCGAAAATCCCTGGATGCACTTCGTCAGTTTGAATTAGCCCCGTTTTTTGCTTCGATGCAGGCAAGTGCTGAGAGTAAATCCCGAGTGGATGGGGTCATGGTTTCTCATATTCGCTATCAGGGTTTACAGGAGAATATTCGCGAAATCACACCGCCGGTCAGTCTTGATGCCGAGGCAATGCGCCAAGTGCTGACGCTTGAGCCGGCAGCCACCTGGTACCAGGAGGGGGGGGTGATTGTCAGCGATAATTTGGGGAGTAATGCGGTACGACGATTTTATGACCCAACCGGCCAAACTTTTGATGCACGGTCGGTTGCGCGAAACGCCTTTCTGGCCGGAAACGACTTGTTGTACGTGAATAATTTCGTGGAACCAGCGGACAACGATAGTACTACCACCATAATGCGGGTTTTGGATTCTTTTGCCCAGAAATACCGGGAGGATGCCGCCTTTGCCGAGCGAGTTGATCAGTCGGTAGAACGAATTTTGAAGTTAAAACTTCGCCTTTTTGGTGAATTTCGGATTGACCGTGTGTTACCGTCGGCAAGTCAGCTGGCCGAAGTTGGACGATCGCAATCGGTGGTGTTGGAAGTAGCCCGCAAGGCAGTCACCCTTCTCAGCCCTTCGGCTGCGGAATTAAATATCCGCCTGCCGCGTCCCCCCGAAAGCCGTGATCAAATCATCTTTTTCACAGATGTAGTCAACGCGCGACAGTGCAGCACCTGTGGTGATCAATGGATTCTATCGGTGGATAGTTTAAAGAATGCGGTTATCCGTTTGTATGGACCGGCGGCAGGTGGTTCGATTATTCAAGGTTATTTGTTCTCATACTCATTTTTGGACTTGAACACTTATTTGAATAATCCCGAAGGTTTGGCTGCCTTGGGGGTCAATTTGGCAGATGCTGAGTGGGTAGTGTTTGCGCTTACAGGAGATAATCCATCGCGTCCAGAATCGCAAGCCTTGCGTCGGTTGTTGAGTGAGCGTCCTGATTTGCTTCTGAACAAAAAAGTGATTGTGTTTGCCTTTGGAGCACCCTATTTGCTGGACGCCACAGATATTGCCAAATTGACGGCGTATTACGGGTTATACAGCAAAGTACCCGCTTTTGTGGATACAGCCGCCCGGATTTTATTCCAGGAACAAAGCGCGAATGGCGCATCACCCGTATCAATTCCCGGAATTGGTTATGATATTATCCGGGCAACCTCTCCGGATCCGCTTCAAGTGATACCGATTTATATTGACCTTCCGATTCCTCCCGAAGAAAATCCAGAAATCACCACCACGCCCCAACCAACCGCTACTGTTGAATTTAAGGTGGGAGATGTTATTCCATTTAGAACAGGGGTGATTGTTGATCAAAATGGCAATCCGGTGCCTGATGGGACGATTGTACGTTTCATCATCAATACTTTGGGTGAAAGTGGCACTATGCAACAAATTGAAACGGTAACAACGGGCGGAATTGCCAGAGCAAGTTATCGAATCAATCTTCCATCCACCATAGAAGTTCGCGTAGTCAGCGAACCAGCGATGACCTCCCAGATCATCACGATTAACACCTTGAATGGAGAGGCCAACATTTCGACAGAAGTACCCACCCCCCAGCCAACTCTGACATCTACGCCGACTGTTACTACAACACCCGAGCCAACGGAAGAGGCGGAGGAGATTTCTGAAATACCGCTTGATTACGGTTTTATGGACTGGTTAACCATGTTATTGATTGTTGGGGGAGGTGGTGTGGGGATTGGCTTTCTTGGACAACGACGGGTTTCTCTGCGATGGGGTTTTCGATGGGGGCTGATGGCTGTAATTGGTGGAGTTGTGGCTTATCTTTACCTGCTTAGTGGTTGGTTCGTGCCGTTGGCTCCATTGGAAAGAGCAGGCCGATGGGGGGTAGTGATCAGCAGTCTGGTTGGATTGATCAGCGGATGGGGAATTGCCTGGCTCTGGCAAATTCGCTTACAAAAAGCCCAAAAATCTTATCGTAAACCCTAGCGAAACAATGTGACTATTAAACTAATTACCATCAAGAAAGCCGCAATGGCAATCAAACTTTGTTCTAACGGGTAGGTGATGAAACTCCATGGCGAAGAGGCGTCTGTTTTAATTCGGGGAAGTGTTGGTCTATCACCAATCAAGCTTTTGCGGAATACTTCTACAGACTCAGGTCGTTCATCGGGGTGCAGCCCCATAGCCCATAAGATACATCGTTCTGTTCGGAGGGAAATATCCGGGTTGATTTGACGAGGAGGAATCAGGCGGCTGGGGTCAAGGAAGCGTTCTCGGGCATCGGCAGGCGGTTCATTGGTCAGCAGGTGATAAAGGGTGGCTCCAAAGGCATAAATGTCACTGCGAACATCGGTATGTCCGCTATCGCCGCCGTACTGTTCCAGTGGGGTGTAGAGTGCGGTACCCTGCCCTTGTAACACGGTGATGGTTACCTCGCCGGGAGCAAGGACCTTGACCAGCCCAAAATCTACCAATTTTAACAAACCGCTGGGAGTCACTTTCAAATTGGATGGTTTTATATCGCGATGTAGAATGGGGGGGGTTTGATTATGAAGGTAGGAAAGTGCGCTCGCCAATTGATCAGCCCAGTTTAGAACCTCTGTTTCTGAAAGGAAGCGATTTTCCTGTTTCGCCTCCATCATGAGAGAGCGCAGGTCTCTACCGGGGATGAAATCCATTACAAGGTAGTCGCGCGAACCCGTGGAGAAAAAGTCGGAAACTTTGGGCAAGTTGGGGTGGTCCAAGCGTGCCAGAACGGTTGCTTCACGGAAGAATTGGTCCCGAGCCTCTTGAAGCAAATCGGGTGGGAGTGAGCGATCGTGTTCGACTTCTTTTAACGCACATTGACGCCCTTCAAGGCGAAGATCATCAGCAAGGTAAATACTACCCATACCGCCTTGTCCGATGATGCGGACAATGCGGTATCGGCCCCGTAAAACTTCTCCGGATTTTAGCGGCAAAGGCATTGGTCAAATCCGTGTTCTGAGGGCTTCAGGCATTCTGTTATCTTTCTCGGCGTGAACCAGAATGTCTTGAGAATACTTTTACACAAAGTATTGATTCTTTGATATATTATACCTTACCGGGTGAGGTAATCATTCCCAATCCTGATTTTTTGGAGATGGGCAGTGGATTCGCGTGTTGAAGATCAACCGATATTGATTGCACAAAGTGGGCCGCTGAATGGCAAGCGGTGGGATATTTTTGATGGAATGACTATTGGACGGGAGAAGGATTGTGATCTGGTCATTCCAGATCGGCAGGTTTCTCGTTATCATGCCCGCTTTGAAGTCCGTGCGGATCGAACCATTCTTCATGATCTTTCCAGTAAAAATGGTACATATCGAAATGGTAAACGGGTTGAAGAACCGGTTGTTCTTCAAGATGGCGATGTGGTTCAAATTGCTTTGGTTCAGTATTTTGTTTATCTCAGTTCCGATTCAACATTACCGCTGGCCACGGAATTTGAATTACCCGTTGAAGAAGTAGATCATAAAATTAACAAGCGGTTGTATCTGGATAAGTTATCGCGGCGGGTTTGGGTGAATGGTGAGGAACTTTTACCGCCGCTTTCGGTGCCACAATTTCGTTTATTAGAAGCATTGTATGATAACGAGGGGAAGGTTGTTTCAAGACAGGACCTGGTGGTGGCGGTTTGGGGTGATGAAGAAGCCGTGGGTGTGTCCGAGCAAGCTTTAGATGCACTGGTAAGGCGTTTGAGGGATCGGCTGGCGTTATTCGACCCCAATCACGCTTATCTGGTAACTGTACGCGGTTACGGCTTGCGCTTAGACAATCCGCCCCAATGATTTTTGAAGTCATCCAATTTTTCCACTTTTTCCAAACTGAAAACTGATTGTAAGTTTCGGCGATTGATTGCAAAAGGGCTTTGATTTAGTATTTAAGCAAGAGTTTTCCGCATCTGGGTGCCAGATAAGGGGCGGGAAGATTACTATGATGAAACGTTTGCATTCGGTACAAAATTCAACCCAATCAAAGGATGCTCAAATATATTCTTTCAGACAACCGCTTGGGCTTTCTCGCCATGAGACTATGCTGAATGAGCCTGTTTTTAAAGAAAGCGGTATGACTAAAAAAATCCAGTTCAACATTCCCGCTATTTTGGAAGATAACTGGTTTGGTCCGAGGATTTGGAAGAGTAAACTTTATGATGGCATCCTGCCGGCTTTAGTGATGATCTTGCTGGCATTATTGTTTAAGTTGCTTTTTATACCCGTGGAAGTAATGTTTGGCATACCAGGACTCTTGATTTACACCTTGATTTTTCTGGCGGGGGGTGTGTATTCACTGGGCAAGAGCGTGCAGATGCGCTTTGACGAAATCACTCGTGCCTGGTATGGTTTGATTGCCGGTTTATCGTTGTGGTTTGCCGTTGAAACAGCCGGGCATTTGGGTGAAAGTTCATTTTCCATTGAGGTCGAAGCGGTTATGCTGCTATTAGCAGTGCTGGTAACTACAACGCTTTGGAAGACCGTCTTCCCCCTCGGTGTTCGATTCCTCGCCTTTGTATTCTTAGTGGAGTGGACTCTCCGCTTCTGGCTTGGGTTGCATGCCCTTCTGGCGGGAAGTTTTACATTCTTTCAGTGGAGTTATTATCTCAGCGGTTTTATTGCGCTATCGAGCTTGATCTTTTTCCTGCTGTGGATGTTCTTCAAGGCGGAAAGCCGTGTTCACCATCTATGGTCTGCCGTAGGCGTGTGGTTTTGTACGCTGATGATCTTGATCATATTTTTCCAAATGCCTTTGTGAAGAGGAATAGCTTACAAGGCGGAAAAGAATGGTCGTGAAGAGCGATCCCCGGCAGATGGAAAGTTGAGAACCTCCATGTAGACGGATTTAATCTCATTGGCAATCCGTTCCCACGAATAGGACTGAGCCACTTGATGGGCTTGTTTCCCCAAGCGATTGCGTAATGTGGGATTAAGAATCAGTTCTTTGAGGCGATTTCCTAAAATCTCCGGTTCACCGTCCGGCACTACAAAGCCTGTAACCCCGTCCTGGACTAAAAATGCCAGTCCACCCACTTGCGAAGCCACAACAGGAGTACCGCAAGCCATTGCTTCCAGCGCGACCATTCCAAAAGATTCATAATGCGAAGGAACAACAACCACATCAGCGGCGGAATAGTAGTAAGGAAGCCAATCCTGATCGCGTTTGCCAAGGAAAAGCACAAAATCACGCAGATTGAGGCTTTTGACGAGATTCTGCAAACGTGCCATTTCGGCATTAACGCTCAGCTCGCTCTCTTCCGGATCTCCCCCGACAATCACGAGAGAGTGCGGGCAACATAATAATTCTTCAGATTGCTGCATCCAGGCTATTGCCCGGATGAGCGTCTCCAACCCTTTAAGGGGTTCAATCCTTCCGACGAATAAAATCATGCGATTCTTGAAAGGAACGCCAATGACTTCGCGAGCCTCATCCCGTGGAATTGGATAAAACCGGCTTAAATCCACACCGGGGGGAATTACGCGAAGTTTTTTTGAATTTGCCCCATAGAGAAATTCCAATTGGGATTGTTCTGCTGGTGTCGCAGCAATAATGCGGTCGGCTAGTTGTAATATTCGTTTTTCACCCTCTAACCGATATTCGCCTTCGATTTCTTCGGGAGAGCGGGCAACCCGGTTTTTCATTAGCACGAGAGTGTGGAACATGTGAACGATGGGAATATTCCATTCGGATTTCAACTTCTCCGCTGCAATTCCAGACATCCAGTAATGGCTGTGAATGAGATCGTAACGCAGTTCTTTGGCGCGGGTAAAGTTGAGAATGCCATCAACAAAATCCGGCAAGTAATTGACCAGTTCCTTTTTGGGTAGGGGGATTTCAGGCCCGGCAGGGATATGCACTACCCGGTTTCCATAACCTAAATTATGCAACACATGAGGAACGTGTTCATCTTGAGAACGGGTGAATACATCCACGTGAATGCCGGCTTGACCCAAAAAGCGGGTTAATTCGGCAACGTACACATTCATTCCACCCGTGTCTTTGCCGCCCAGAGTAGCCAGAGGGCAGGTGTGATAGGATATCATGGCGATGTTCATGGAAAAATTCCTTGCCCGAAAAAACGGTGTGCTGGTATAATTTGAGCCACGCCACCGTAGCTCAGACGGTAGAGCAGGCGTTTCGTAAACGTCTGGTCAAGGGTTCGAGTCCCTTCGGTGGCTCTTTGATTTTACCCCCAGTTTAATAATCTAAGAGTTTAAAAGAGCAAGTTTATACACTCAGGGTTTTGAAAAACGAAACCCATCCACTGGATGTGGTTATGGTGTGGGAAAACAGCCCGTTTTTCGCAGAGATATCCACCAAATATGACTTTTTCAACACACTCCTTGTACTAGTGAAGAAAAATATTACCCAACGGATTCCTGAAAAAGGGCAATTACGCCGATAATTCTTTGTCAGGGTAATTACCGGCTATGACCCATTGAGAGAAATGGGAAGCGGTGTTATTCCATGACCCGAATCAAGGGTATTGGGTGATTGATAAAGAAATATTGTTGAAAAATGCTCCTCAAAAGCCGATTCGAAACCAGTCCGTACCGGTGATAATCGAAAGGGCTATGAGAACAAATAAAATCAAAAGAATCATCCCACAACCACAGCCAACACAGGAGCCGCTCCCGAATCCAAATCGGGATTGGAGCCAGCGAAACAGGCGGTCCAATAAAAACAATTTCAATAAACCTGATAAACATCCGGGACGATTTTCCATAATTGTTAATAATCCTCTCTTGTTGTTGATTTATTTACGCATTTTAAGGCGAAAAGTTGCTGTGCAAAAGATTACCCAAGATGTATATAACTTTTTTCTTAAGAATTTCGACCAATTGCTTGACAAATTAAGGAACAAATCAGTAAAATAAAATGGTGAAACTGGATATGCAAGCCCTCATTTCTCTCCATCATCATCACTTGACGAAAACCCTCCGCTGTCCGATTGGGTGAGTGGGTAGGTCAGGTATTGTCGCATACAACACCCCCCGCCAATCGGCGGGGGGTGTTACTTTTTATCGAAACGAGGATAAGCCATGAACCCTTTTCGAATTTCATTACCATCCAAAGGACGTTTATCTGAGGAGGCGCTCGGCTTTTTGGAATCTTGCGGTTTGAGAGTGTATAAACCAAATCCACGCCAGTATGAGGCAGTTTTGCCGGATTTACCCGATTTGAAAGTCCTTTTTCAAAGACCAGGGGACATTGTTGCCAGCGTTGCCGATGGAAGTGTTGACTTTGGCATTACCGGTCTGGATATGGTCTTGGAAAAATCACCCGAACCAACTTCAATTCTGATTTTACACGAGGCATTGGGTTTTGGGGGTTGTACATTGAGTCTGGCAATTCCAGAAGGGTGGGAGGGAGTAGATACTCTTGAAGGACTGAAAACCTATGGGGCTCACTTAGGACGTCCGTTGCGAGTGGCAACCAAGTTTTCTCGTTTGACTGGACGGTTTTTGGATCTGCACCAAATACATTTTTCTCTGATCTCTGCTGAAGGAACCCTGGAAACGGCTCCAGCGATTGGTTATGCCGATATGATCAGTGATCTGGTGGCTTCCGGACAAACCTTGCGAGATAACCGTTTGAAAGTTATCGAGGGTGGACAGATTCTTACATCCCAGGCGGTCTTGATTGCGAATTTTTACCGGCTAAAAAGAAGTGAAGCCGCCCAGACGCTTGCTCGCAATTTACTGGAATTGATCGAGGCTCATTTGCGAGGAAGTACAAATTATTCGGTTTTTGCTAACATGCGGGGGCCATCGGCGCAGGCAGTTGCTCAACGAATTTTTGACCACAGTACATTGCATGGTTTACAAGGCCCGACGATTTCACCCGTTTTTACTCCGCAAGGCAATGGAGATTGGTATGCTGTACATGTGGTGGTTGAAAAACACGAAATCTACCGGGCGGTGAACGAACTTCGTGCGGTGGGCGGCAGTGGTGTAGTGGTTGTACCAGTAACCTATATTTTCGATGAAGAACCTCCACGCTGTGTTCGGATGATGCAGGCGTTGAGGATGGATCAGCCACCGGTTCTTAACGCTGTTTGAGAAGAGTGCGCCGGAGGGTAAAAATGATTGATACCACTCAAAGAGAAGTATTTGAACGGTTTGAACAGGTTGCACCTTATACTCCGATTGAACCCTTTGAGGTCATTGCGGAGAGAGTGGGGCGAAAACCTGAGGAAATAATCAAATTAGATGCCAATGAAAATCCTTATGGTCTCTCTCCGTTGGCGCGCAAAGCCCTTGCCGATTTGCGTTGGGGTAATATCTACCCTGACCCTGAAAGCCGTGCTTTGCGTGAGGCCGTTGCGACTTTTTTGGATGTACCAGCTGCGCAGATTTTGGCCGGAGCAGGAGCAGATGAATTGATAGATTTGATATTACGGGTAATTTTGAAACCCGGTGATGCTGTACTGATTGCCCCGCCTACCTTTGGAATGTATGCTTTTGATGCGCGGATTAATGGCGGGATTGCTGTGGAGGTACCGCGTAAACCGGATTTCAGTTTGAATCTGGACGAAATGCGCGACATCGTGCGAAAGCGAAAGCCGCGCGCCATTTTACTGGCATCTCCCAACAATCCAGATGGAGGAATGCTTACCCCTGCCGATTTGGAGGAAATCTTTTCATGGGATGTACTGGTCGTTTTGGACGAAGCCTATATTGAATTCAGCGGCGAAGGGCAATTGGGAGAAAAAGTTACTCAGATTCGGCAACCCCTTGAACGAGAGAATGTAATTGTGCTGCGCAC
>FWPU01008151.1_pt1 | contig 18234 bp, 10 predicted proteins | sample 2228361 | NCBI WGS metagenome assembly FWPU01 (sample SAMEA103939777, study PRJEB20133) | metagenome
TAACGAATAAACGAATGCGGGCGCGCCCCTTTACCCCTCTCGCCTGTGGGGGGGCGCTGTCAACGAATGGGTAACGAATAAACGAATGCGGTCGCGCCCCTTTACCCCCTCGCCTGTGGGGGGGGCGCTGTCAACGAATGGGCAACGAATAAACGAATGCGGGCGTGCCCCTTTACCCCCTTGCCTGTGGGGGGGCGCTGTCAACGAATGGGCAACGAATAAACGAATGCGGTCGCGCCCCTTTACCCCCTCGCCTGTGGGTTTAAGGACGGACAGAAAACATGTGCGTCAGCCCCGTTTTGCCTGATCGGAACGGCACAGGCGTGGGGCTGAGTTCCCCCTCTCCCATTTTGGGCATACCTTTACCCAAAACGTTGCGCGGTCTTTGACCATGGTATGCTGGTGTGCCGGGGGTGGCCGTGGGCCAGCTCGTGTGCAGACATCAGGGAGGCAGCCCATGGACGTACCCGCCACGTGGGCCGTGGAGGAGGTCGGAGGCGCGGTCGTGGGCGATACGCGGCGCACCGCCCGGCTGATCCCATTGGCGTCGGTGCTGGGGGCCCAACCCGCCGCATCCGTGCCCCAGGCGACGGACGATCCGACCATGCTGAAGGCGGCCTATCGCTTCTTCAGCACCAGCTCCATTGCGGCCGAGGCCATCGTAGCCCGTCATGTCCACGCGACCCACCGGCGCATGCAGGCGGTCCCCCTGGTGCTGGCAGGGCAGGACACCGGTGTGTTGGACGACCGCCACGTTCCTGCGACCGAAGGACTGGGACCGCTGGCATCGCCCACCCAGCAAGGCGTGCTCATGCACCGCACGCTGGCGCTGACCCCCGAGCACGTGCCCTTGGGCCGGTTGGCCCAGCAGATCGGGACTCGTGACCCAGACGTGCACCGGGAGCACGATCCCAAGACCCGCCCGCTGGTGGAGCAGGAACGCCAGCAGTGGCTGACCAGCCTGCAGGCCGCGCTCGCGGCGCGGACCCCCGTACGGGGGCGGACGGCCTGTCCCGCCACCCGCATCGTCCGCGTCGGCGACCGCGCGGCCGATGGCGCTGATCTGTTCCTGGTCGAGCGCCCCGACGGGGTCGATCGGCTGGTGCGTGCCGCCCAGCACCGGAAGGTCGCAGGCCCGGAGCGCTCCCGCTGGAAGGCGATGGCGACCGCCCCGGGAGCGGCGACCGTCACGGCGCCGGTGGGCGAGCGGGGCACGCACCCAGCCCGGCGGGCCGACCTGACCGTGCGCTGGCGCACGGTCACCATCCACCCGCCGAACCACCGGGCCACGGAGCGGCTGGCGACGGTGACGGCCTGGGCGGTCTGGGCGGTGGAGCGCACGCCGCCGCCTGGGGCGGAACCCGTGGCGTGGGTGCGGCTGACGACGGTGGCGGTCACCACCACCGCGGAAGCGCTGGAGCGGTTGGCCTGGTATGCGGTGCGTTGGGGAATCGAGGTATGGCATAACGTACTCAAGCGTGGCTGTCAGATCGAGCAGCGCCAGGTGCGAACGGCCACGCGCCTGACGCGGTGCGTGACCTTCTCCAGCGTGATCGCCTGGCGGGTCGTGTCTGCCACGATGTTGGCACGAGCGGCGCCGGACGTGCCGTGCACGGTGCTGCGGGACGACGCGGCATGGCAAGGCCGGTCCTGTCGGATTCATCGGGTCGCCATCGCGCCGACCAACCCGCCAGCGTTGCGTCAGGCGGTGCGCTGGATCGCCCAATTGGGCGGGTTCCAGGGCCGTCGGGGCGATGGCGAACCCGGGATGAGGGTGATGGGGCCGGGCGTTCAGCGCCTGCTCGACATTGCCGCGATGGATCGCATGATGCATCAGACTCCTTCCGCCACCCTCGACCCCAGCCGCCTCGATTCGGGCTGAATGTTTTGGGTAAAGGTATGCCCATTTTGGGAGAGGGGGACAGGGGGTGAGGGCGTCTGAGGCATCCCCAAGACATGAAACGCCATGCCGATCATACGTTCTGTCCGCCCTTAAACGCCTGTAGGGGGGGCGTCGCTGTCAACGAATGGGCAACGAACAAACGAATGCGGGCGCGCCCCTTTATCCCCTCGCCTGTGGGGGGCGTCCTATCGTTGGGGTGGGCGTATCGTCGACATCGTCGGGGCACGGCGGCGCCGTGCCCCGACGGTGGGGGTGGGCGCGTCATTCCCCCGCCGGGGCAGGCGGGTGGTGTGGTGCGGTCGGTGGCGGGCTGGCGCACGGTGGACGTGGCGTCCCCGTCGTCGGGGCGGGCGTATCGTCGACGGCGGCAGGGCACGGCGGCGCAGGGCACGGCGGCGCAGGGGCACGACACCGCCGTGCCCTACGGTGGGGCGGGTGTGTCGTTCATGCGACGGCGCGCTCGTTTGCGCATGTCACGTCCCCCCTGCCTGCGGGGGGCCTTCCGCCGGCTGCACAATGCTCACCGCACTGCGCCCCGCGCCGCCACCTGCCAGATGGCTTCGACCCTGCCGTTTCGCACGCCGAACACCTCATCGAACAGATTGCTCACCACACAACAGTGGTTGGGCAGCACACGCACCCGTTCGCCAATCGCTGGTTTCTGGGCGCACCGGCTGAAATCGACCACGCCGTGCTCCTCGGATAGATGGACAATCCTGGCGTCGGGGTACTCCAGAATAAGACCATGCCCTTCCAGTCCCAGAAGATCAGAGGAAAACGTCTTGCTGCCGCCGTCGATGACGCCGCGATCCGGCGTCGGACGGCTGACGACGGTCGTCAGGACGGTCATGGCGCACTCGTTCAGCCGAATAGCGCCGGCGCGCAGGGTATAGCGGTCGCCGTAGACGTACATGCCGGCGCGGTATTCGGTTACTTCGGGGTGTTCGTGGGCGCTCCACATCGTCGCGGTGCCGCCGCCGCTGACCCGCTCGACGGTGAGACCGTGTTTGCGCAGAAGCCCGACCACTTCACGCATAAAGGGACCGATGTCCGGGCTGGAGGGATAGGTCATCAATCCGCCGAAACGCAGCCCTGGCGTGCGTGCAATCTGTAACGCGAGTTCGAGCGCTTCGAATGGTGTTTGAACACCGCAGCGCCCCATGCCGGTGTCGCATTCGATCAGCACCGGCAGTTCCAGACCGGTTCCAGCCATCGCCGCGCCGAGCCCGGCAACGACGACCGATGAGTCAGCCGTGACGCTCAACCGCACCCGGCGGGCAAGGGCAACCAGACGCTCCAGTTTGGCGCCGCCGAGGATGTTGTAGGGGAGAAAAATGTCGTCGACGCCGGCATTCGCCATCACCTCTGCTTCACCCAGTTTCTGACAGGTGACGCCAACAGCGCCGGCCGCCATCTGCATCTGTGCAATCTGCGGAATCTTGTGCGTCTTGATGTGTGGACGGTTGGCGATGCCGTGCTGGTCCAGGTACGCCTGAAAACGGGCAATATTCGCCTCCAGACGGTCGAGGTCGATCAGAACAACCGGGGTGTCGAGGTCGTCGACGTGCATAATCCATGGCCTCTCTCTGCTATGAGCGGGTGTGTGGAAGATATGCCATATTGTAGCAGACGATCATCCGTCGATGACAGACTGATAAGTTGTTTACCTGAGCATACGCCTCGGTCTCATCATTTTGTCATCTGCGAGCCCTACACTCACGCTGGCAGGTTGCAGCGTTCATCCCTGAGTTATTTTGTTCCTGTCGGTTTGGCAATCGCTCTGTTATCGGCGTCCTGGCGATGATGACCCCCTGGTTGCGGGGCTGTCGTTGTGTCTGTGGATGGAATTGCTCATTTGTGCATGAATTGCTGTATTGATTGTGACAAGGATGGTGTGGCATGCGTGCTCGTCTCTGGATTGGCGGCATAGTGATCATTGCCCTGCTGCTGGTTGTGCTGGCGACGCCGCCTGTGAGCGAGGCGACGATTCCCAATCGTCAGCCGTGGGTGCATGCGCCGGGAACCTGCGCGCCGGCGCTGGAAGGGGCGGTGTTCGGCCGTCCCGGCGATAATTGTGGCGGAAGTGGCACGACGTTCGATAGCGCTAATATCGAAGGTCCGGTCATTCTGCGTGACATCGCGACTGCCGCTGCTCCCTGCCCCGGCATTGCCGAAGGAGCAACATGCTACCGAATGTGGTACACCGGCTTCGATGCCGGTGGTGTGCGACGCATCGGCTATGCGGTCTCGCCGGACGGCATCACCTGGACGCGCGTCGCGGGAGCTGCGGGCGGCGGTGCGGTGCTCGGTCTCGGACCGTCGGGCAACTTCGACAGCGCCGGTGTCTCGTTCCCGTATGTCATCCGCAACGGCGCCACCTTCGAGATGTGGTACAACGGCTTCAACGGCTCGGTTTTCACCATTGGATTCGCCACCTCGACCGATGGCGCGAACTGGACGCGCGTGACAGGACCGCTGAGCCAGGGCGCCGTGCTGCGTCCAACCGGTACAGCCACGTTCGATCAGTCGATTGTTGCTGCGCCGGGCGTGATCCGCGACGAGGCCAGTCCGCAACTTCCCTGCGAAAATGGCCGTACCAGCGGCGCGTGCTACCGCATGTGGTATCAGGGCACTGACGCGGCGAATGTGTTTCGTATTGGATATGCACTCTCTCCTGATGGTGTGAACTGGACTCGCGCCGCTGGCGGAAATCCGGTGCTCGGCGTCGGCGCTGCAGGGGAATGGGACGCGGGCAGCGTCGGTGCGCCGGTTGTGGTGAAGGATGGCACACTGTTCCGCATGTGGTACAACAGCCAGGCGTCCAACCAGAGCATCGGGCATGTCGTGTCGACCGACGGTGTGACGTGGGTGCGCCCCGTGCCCAACCAGGCAGTGTATCGCGGCAGCGACGATCCGGGCACACTCTCCCCTGACAATGTGTGGACGCCGTTTATCATCAAGGAAGACGCCACCTTCCGCATGTGGTACACCATCAGCAGTCGTCCCAGCGCAGTGCGTGTCGGGCAGGCGACACTGACGCCGGGAACGCCGCTGCCAGCGCCCGGGTTGACGCGCAATCTTGGCGAGTACACCCTGTCACTGACCACCCAGGCGATTCCGGCAGGCGGGAGTGTGCTGTTGACGCTGCCTGCCGCCGTGCCGTTCACCGACGTGACCGCAGGAACGATCACCGGCTTTGGTGCAGGCGCCACATTCGGCACCGAAATTGCGGCCGTAACCGATGCCTTCGCGCAGGGTGCAGCGCGTGGCGCGCTCGTCATACGATTGCCCGACGGCGCTCCTGACGGCGCCAAGACGATCACGTTCACGCTGGCAAACCCGCCAGCCACGACAGCAGTGATGACGGTGCAGACGTTCGATGTGCGCGAAGTGATCGAATATGCAACCATCGATCTGTCACAGGCGACCAATATCGGTCCCACTGCAACGCCAACGCCCATCCCGCCGTCTCCCACGCCGGTGACGCCGACCCCAACCGCCACCGATGATCCGACGGCGACGGCGACCAGCACTCCGCAGCCGCCGACGGCGACCAGTACGCCAACGGCGACAAATACGCCGCAGCCGCCAACGGCAACGCCAGCGCCAACCGCCGACCCATCGAACCGTCAGCCGTGGTTGCATATCCCCGGCACATGTCCTGTATCGGTCGAGGGTGCAGTGTTTGCGATTGCCGGTCAGAACTGTGGCGGCAGTGGGACCAGTTTCGATACATCGGAAATCTTCCCGCCAATGGTGTTGCGCGATAACGCCACTCTGGCGCTGCCATGCGAAAACGGGCGCACCAGCGGCGTTTGTTACCGCATGTGGTACGTCGGCGTCGATGGAAGCGGCGCCCGGCGCATTGGGCACGCCCTCTCGCCGGACGGTATCACCTGGACACGCTACATCGGATCAGGCGTCGGCAGCAGCGTCTTCGAACCGTCAGGCGTCCCCGGCGACTTCGACAGCGCCGGTGTAACGACCATGTATGTTCTTCGCGATGGAAACACCTTCCGCATGTGGTACAGCGGATTCGGCAGCACCGGCGCTATCGAGGGGATCGGGTATGCGACATCGCCGGACGGCATCACCTGGACGCGCGTGCCGGGAACCGCCGGAACAGCCTGGCCGAACCGCAATGCCGTCCTGGTCGAGCGTGGCGGCGCCGATGACTTCGATCAGGACTATATCGTGGCGCCTTCGGTGGTGATCGACGAAGCCACGCCATCGCTGCCGTGCGAGAACGGACGCACCAGCGGACGCTGCTATCGCATGTGGTATGAAGGTATCAACAATACCAGCGCCTATGTGTTCGCTATTGGCTACGCTGTGTCGCCGGACGGCGTCAACTGGACGAGGATACCTGGAAACAGTGGTGGCGGCGCTGTTTTCGCGCGCATCAACAATTTCACCGATTTCGACAGCAACAGCGTCGGTGTGCCGACGGTCATCAAAGACGGCGCATTGTTCCGCATGTGGTACGAGGCAAAATCCTATGCCACACCAGCGTTCTCGACCGGCTATGTGGTGTCGACTGACGGTATCAACTGGGTGCGCCCGACGCCGAACAATCCGGTCTTCACCGGCGCCGATGACCCTGGCACATTCTCTCCGGACGGCATATGGGCGGCGCGCGCGCTGAAACTGGGCAGCAGTTACCGCAAATACTATACCGTCAGCACGCGCCCGAATGCGCAACGCTTTGGTCTTGCCCAGATGACCCCAGGCACGCCGCTGGGTGCGGTTGCGCTGAATGTCTCTGGCAACCTGTACACGCTCAGTTTCACGACCGCGTCGTACATTCCATCTGGCGGCAGCGTCCTGATCACCCTCCCGCCGGATGTTGACTTTGCACAGGTGACGCCTGGCGCAATCAGCGGCTTTGGTGCGGGCGCCACTCTGGTTGCCGACCCGGCGGCAGTGACCGATGCCGCCTCCGGCGGTGCAGCGCGTGGCGCCCTTCTGGTGCGGTTGCCCAGTGGCGCGTCTGTGGGTCCGAAGACCGTGCAGTTCACCCTGGGTACGCCGCCGCCTTCGACAGCGCCGCTGCTGGTGCAGACATTCGATCTGCGCGAGGTGCTGGAGTATGGCGAGGTGATGATGGATGGCACACCGCCGCCTGCGACTCCTGCTGCCACGCCGGTTCCGCCGACCAGTGCCCCGACAACGACTCCGACTATCGAACCGAGTGCAACATCCGCTCCGGCAACCCCAACCGCCGGACCGAGCGCCACACCTGTTACGGCGACGCCGACAGCGACGTCGGTTCCAACCGGTAGCGGCGCGCTGCGCTTCGACGGTGTGAATGACGAGGTGCGCGGCGGGCAGATCGCCGGGCTTGGCGGCGCGCAGACCATCGAACTCTGGGTGCGACCGGCCACCGGCGGGCAGAACAGCGTCATTCTGGCAACCACCGACGATGTGACCGGCTGGTCGCTGGAACTGAACGGCGGACGGGCGACCTGGTGGGTGGCGTCGACGGCAGGCTGGCGCGCGGCGCAACACCCGATGGCGCTGAACGCCAACACCTGGTATCACGTCGCGGTGACGTACAACGGCTCGACGGCGCAGGTGTTCGTCAACGGCGCTCCTGGTTCGACGGCGACGATCGGTGCGATCACCCAGGGACCGTTTCTGCGCATCGGCGGGCTGGCGGGGTATGGGTTCTTCACCGGCGACCTCGACGATGTGCGCATCTCGAACGTCGCGCGCTACACCGGAACGTTTACGCCGCCATCAGCCGCGCTCCCGGCGGACACGAACACACGCGCGCTCTATCGTTTCGATGAGGGCGCCGGGCAGACCACCGCCGATGCTTCGGGCAACGGCTATACCCTGACGCTCGGCGCAACCGGCGGCGCCGACAGCGCCGACCCGCTGTGGGTGACCTCGACCGCGCCTATTGCGCCGCCGCCAACGGCGACACCGACGCCAGTGCCGCCAACCAATACGCCAACCGCCACCCCCATTCCGCCAACCAGCACCCCCACCGGCACGGCAGGTCCAGGTCCGACGCCAGTGCCGCCAACCAATACGCCGACCGCCACGCCGGTTCCGCCAACTGCGACCGCCACGCCGGTTCCGCCATCGAACGGTGCGCTGCGCTTCGACGGTGTGAATGACGAGGTGCGCGGCGGGCAGATCGCCGGGCTTGGCGGCGCGCAGACCATCGAACTCTGGGTGCGACCGGCCACCGGCGGGCAGAACAGCGTCATTCTGGCAACCACCGACGATGTGACCGGCTGGTCGCTGGAACTGAACGGCGGACGGGCGACCTGGTGGGTGGCGTCGACGGCAGGCTGGCGCGCGGCGCAACACCCGATGGCGCTGAACGCCAACACCTGGTATCACGTCGCGGTGACGTACAACGGCTCGACGGCGCAGGTGTTCGTCAACGGCGCTCCTGGTTCGACGGCGACGATCGGTGCGATCACCCAGGGACCGTTTCTGCGCATCGGCGGGCTGGCGGGGTATGGGTTCTTCACCGGCGACCTCGACGATGTGCGCATCTCGAACGTCGCGCGCTACACCGGAACGTTTACGCCACCGTCCTCCAGCAGCCTGACAGCTGATGCAAATACGCGCGCGCTCTACCGCTTCGATGAGGGCGCCGGGCAGACCACCGCCGATGCTTCGGGCAACGGCTACACCCTGACGCTCGGCACAACCGGCGGCGCCGACAGCGCCGACCCGCTGTGGGTGGCATCGACTGCGCCGTAGAGGAGATACCAGTTCTCGTTGAACCGATCGCATTCTGTCCGCATCAGCAACACTCCTTTGCCATGAAGAACAGAGGCGCAGCACTGCTGCGCCTCTCCCTGATCTGTGAGGACAACACATGGAACTGGTATGACAGGGACGCTTATTTCGTTCCTGTCACCTCATCGATGACACGCTCAACATCGAGCGCAGGTCCTGGACCGCCAAGCCATGCCAGGAACTCGACGTTGCCGGCCGGTCCGGTGATCGGCGAGCGGGTAAGGCCGTGGAGCGAAAGCCCGATACCGGCAGAGAACGTCAGCACGTCGCGCACCACAGCCGCGTGAACCGCCGGATCACGCACCACGCCGCCTTTCTTCACCTGCGCCGGTCCCGCTTCGAACTGCGGCTTGATCAGGGCGACAATCCAGGCCTCTGGTCGTATCAGGCGCTGGACAGCCGGCAGAACCAGTTTCAGCGAGATGAAGGACACGTCGATCACGGCGCAGTCGGCGAGAAGTGGAGCGGTGAATGACTCGAACCCCTCCGGCAGAGGTAACGCTTCCAGATAGCGGATATTGGTGCGCTCGATGACGACCACTCGCGGGTCCTGGCGCAACCGCCAGTCGAGCAGCCCATACCCGACATCAATAGCGTAAACGCAGGCAGCGCCGCGTTGCAGCAGCACATCGGTAAAGCCGCCAGTCGACGCGCCAATATCGAGCGCCACCAGGTTCGCAGGGGAAAGCGCGAATGTATCGAGTGCGTGCGCCAGTTTATAGCCGCCACGACTGACGTACGGCAGCGCGCCGATCAGTTCGATGTCGGCATCGTCGGGTACGATTTCGCCTGCTTTGTGCCGAACAGCACCGTTGACCCGCACTTCGCCAGCCAGGATCAGCGCCTGCGCGCGAGCGCGCGTCTCCGCCAGACCACGCTGCACCAGCAGCTGGTCGAGCCGTACCTTCTTTGCCACTATCCTTCGCGCTCCAGACGACGCAGCTCGACTTCCATCTGCGCAATGTAGGCGTGCAGCCAGGCGGGGGCATTCTTGCCCGCCTCGTCACGGCGCGCTTTCAGGCGGGCGAGATCGGCGCGTCGCTTTGCCAGATCGGCTTTGGGACGGGGTGGAGGCGGCGCCGGCGGCGGCAATGGAAGCGTTGCCAGATGATCAGCAACCATACGCGAGACCAGCGCTGCCAGCGTCGTCTGATGTTCCTCGATATGCGCCTCGAACGCAGCGCGCTGCGCAGGTGTCAGATAGATGCGCACGTGGATCGGCTCACCCTCGACCCCATTGGTATCGACAGGCAGCCGGGTGAGCGGATAGTCGGCGAGGATGTGAGAAACGACATCCGGCGGATTGCTGTGGCGCTCGCGCACCAGATGTTCGAGGCGCGCCCGGTTTTCGGTTGAAAGGTACAGACTGGTCTGTACGGTGAACAATCCCTGTCGCTCGGTCATACACTTCCCCCTTTCCTGACGGGTTATGCGACAATGCCAGCAGACCGGAGCGTCCCGATCTCATACGGTTCGTAACCGATTTCCGCCAGGATTTCGTCGGTATGCTGCCCCAGCAGTGGCGGCGGACGACGGATGGCTGGCGGCGTGGCAGAGAAATGGTACGGCGGCGCCACGACACGGATGGCGCCCGCCGTCGGGTGCTCGATGGTCACGACGCTTCCGAGCGCCTGCACCTGTGGATCGGTGAAGACCTGCGCCAGATCGCGCACGGCGCCGCACGGGACGCCAGCCGCATTCAACGTGCGCTCGATGTCGGCAACGCGCATGGATGCCAGTATCGGTTCGAGGAGCGCATTCAGTTCGGCGCGATGAGCCAGACGCGACACATTCGTGCGAAAGCGTGGATCGTCGCGGAACGCTGTTAACTCGAGCGCATTGCAGAAACGCACCCACAGATCGTCTGTGCCGACACCCAGCGTTACATAGCCATCGGCAGCGCGATAGACGCCATACGGCACGATCGAGGGATGCTGATTGCCCGGACGTTCCGGCGCGCGATCGGTGGCGAAATAGTTGCCGGCCTGATAGGTCATCATCGCCAGTTGCCCCTCCAGCAGTGACGTATCGACCCGCTGCCCCTCACCCGTGCGCGCGCGATGGTAGAGCGCCGCCAGAATGGCGTATGCCGCAAACATGCCCGCCATAATGTCGGTGATCGCAATACCGACGCGCATCGGCGGTCCGCCGGGTTCACCGATCAGGCTCATCAATCCGCCTGCCCCCTGAGCGATCTGATCGTAGGCTGCACGTTCGCGGTCTGGTCCGATCTGACCAAACCCGGAGATCGAGCAGTACACCAGATCGGGACGAATGGCGCGGCACGCTTCGTATCCGAAACCGTACCGATCCAGCGTGCCTGGGATGAAGTTCTCCAGCAGTACATCACTGCTGGCGATCAGACGACGCAATACAGCAGCGCCGCGTTCGTCGCGAAAATCGAGCGCCAGGCTGCGCTTGTTCCGGTTGACACTGAGAAAGTACGAACTCTCGCCGCCTTCGAATGGCGGTCCCCACGCGCGAGTATGGTCGCCGATGCCCGGTTGCTCGACCTTGATAATGTCAGCGCCAAGATCGCCGAGCATCATTGAGCAGAAGGGACCTGCAAGCGCGCGGCTGAGATCAAGGACGCGCACTCCTTCGAGCGGCAGGGTCATACGATTAACCGAACACGTATGCGCTATTCTGGACGTGCACATTGTTACAGGATATTATACCATGCAGAGGAGATGCAGCCCGACTGTCGCGTGAGTACACTATGATGAATATTCCCTTGACGACTGTTGAAGCACTGCGCCGTGCAGCGGCGCATGCACCGAAACGCATATTCCTGCTGTTCGACGGACAATCATTCTCATATGAGGATGCCGCTATACTGGCTGCCCGTTGGGCGTCGCGGTTGCGTGCGGCAGGGGTCGAACGCGGTGATCGCGTGGCGCTGTTTCTGGAGAATAGCCCGGCATTCGTGACGGCATATCTTGGCGTCCATCTGATCGGCGCGATTGTCGTGCCTGTCAATACCCTGTACCGCCAGACCGAACTGCGCCACATCCTGAGCGACTCAGAAGCAAAGGTTGTGATCGCTGGCGATCAGGCGCACGCCGACCTGGTTTATCAGGCGGACGCTCCCGGCGCCGTCATCTTCGCTTCCGAAGTGGTGCTGGAAGGCGCAGGTGATATGCCAGACTGGACGCACGCGCCGGCGCCGACTGATCTGGCGCTGATCGGGTATACCTCGGGCACGACCGGACGTTCCAAGGGTGCGATGCTTACCCACGCCAATCTTATGGCGAACAGCGCTGCCGTGACCCGTGCCTGGCGCTGGACAGAGCGCGACCGTCTGTTGTTGACGCTGCCGTTGTTCCACATTCATGGGCTTGGGGTTGGGCTGAACGGGACGCTCTTTGCAGCAGGCGCGGTCGATCTGCGGCGTGGCTTTGATGCCACGGATGTGCTCGATACACTTGAGCGCGGTGAGACGACGATGTTCTTTGGGGTGCCGACGATGTACACCCGCCTGGTCGCCGAAGCGCGCCGACGCCGGTCGGAGGGGAAGTCGGTGCGCGTCGATGGGATGCGCCTGTTCGTCTCTGGCTCTGCGCCGCTCAGCCCGCAGACCTTCGCCGAATTCGAGGAACTGTTCGGACATCGCATCCTGGAACGCTATGGGATGACCGAAACGATCATGAACCTGACCAACCCCTGTGATGGCGAGCGCCGTCCTGGTACGGTCGGCATGCCATTCCCCGGTCAGGAAGCGCGCGTCGTTGATGTGCGCACCCGTCAGCCGCTTCCCGACGGTGAGATTGGCGAAATTCAGGTGCGCGGTCCAAACGTGTTCGCCGGCTACTGGCGCAACCCGCAGGCGACTGCCGAAGCGTTCGACGCCGATGGCTGGTTCAACACCGGCGACCTGGGCTGGCGCAGCGCCGACGGGTATTTCACAATCACCGGTCGCGCCCGTGAACTGATCATTAGCGGCGGGTACAACATTTACCCGCGCGAGGTCGAGGAAGTGTTGCTGGATCACCCGGCCGTCGCTGAAGTTGCTGTGGTCGGTTTGCCCGACGCGGAGTTTGGCGAGCATGTCGTTGCAGTGGTTGTTCCAGCAAAGCAGACGACCGATGGATTGGAACAGGAATTGATCGACTGGTGCCGCGCGCATCTGGCGAGTTACAAAAAACCGCGGCGCGTCGTTTTTGCCGCATCATTGCCGCGCAATGCGCTCGGCAAGGTGCAAAAGCATGTGGTGCAGCAGCAACTTCAACAGGCGCAACCTGAAAGGACGCCGCAATGAACTATGATGATCTTGCCGCCGAACTGCGCGAATGCGTCAAAGGCGATGTACAGACCGATGCAATCTCACGCGCCCTCTACGCGACAGACGCGAGTATCTATCAGATTGAGCCGCTGGGTGTGGTGTTGCCAAAAGATGAAGCCGACGTTGCAGCAGTGGTGCGTCTGGCGCGCCTGCGGCGACTGCCGATCGTGGCGCGCGGCGGCGGCACCAGCCTGGCGGGACAGGCGGTAGGGCGCGCCATCCACCTCGATTTCACCAGGTATATGCACCGCCTGCTGGAGGTGAACGTCGCAGAGCAGTGGGCATGGGTCGAACCAGGCATCATCCTCGATCAGTTGAATGCGGACCTGGCGCCGCACAATCTGAAGTTTGCGCCGGATGTTTCCCCGTCGAACCGCGCGACAATCGGCGGCATGATCGCGAACAATTCGTCTGGCATGTACTCGCTGGTGTATGGCAAAACCATCGATCACGTGCTGGAACTCAAAGTTGTTCTCGCCGATGGCAGCATCACGACTTTTCGCCCGCTCGATGAGGCGGAACTGCACGCCAGGATGGCGAATACCGAACTCGAAGGGCGCGTCTACCGCACGGTAGCGCGCCTGGCGCGTGAACATGCCGACGAGATTGCGCAGCGCTACCCCAGGGTGCTGCGGCGGGTCGGCGGATACAATCTCGACGCATTTGTGCCGGTTGTTGAGCATGGAGAGACCCGCTACGGCATCATGTTCGGCGCGCGATCTGCCGACCGGCGCTTCAACATGGCACACATGATCGTCGGCTCGGAAGGCACGCTGGCGCTTGTAGCGGCGGCGCGCATTCGGCTCGTGCCACGCCCAAAGCGCACGGCGCTCGCGATTCTGGAGTTCGATACGCTCGATGCCGCGCTCGATGCGGTTGTGCCCTGTCTGGAATGCCAGCCGGCTGCCGTCGAGTTGATGGATGACATACTGCTCGATCTGACGCGCAAATCGCGTGAATATGCGCAGTATCTGGCGATGTTCGTGCAGGGAACGCCAGGTGCACTGTTGCAGGTCGAGTTCTTCGGCGATTCGCAGGAGGAGGTGCAGGACCGGCTGGCGTATCTGGAACGGCATCTGCGCAATCAGCATCACATCGACTGCACCGTGACGCCGGTGATCGATGCCCGCCAGAAGAGCGCCGTGCTCGCCGTGCGCAAGGCGGGTCTTCCGTTGCTCCAGTCCCTCTCGCCCGACCTGAAGCCGGAGACGTTTGTCGAGGACTCTGCCGTTCCTCCCGAGAAACTCAACACCTATCTGCGCCGCTTCCGCGATATCTGCCACGCACACGGCGTGCGAGTCGCTTTTTATGGGCATGCCAGCGTTGGCGTCATTCATGCCCGTCCGCTGCTCAACCTGAAGAATGCTGATGATGTGCGCACCATGCGCGCGATTGCGGAACAGATCAAAGACCTGGTGCTCGAATTCGGCGGTGCGCTCTCCGGTGAACATGGCGACGGCATGCTGCGCGCTGAGTTCAACCGCGAGTTGTTCGGCGAAACGCTGTACGAAGCATTTCGGGAGATCAAACACACCTTCGACCCCTACGACATCTTCAACCCGGGCAAGATCGTCGATGCGCCGCCAATGGATCAACATCTGCGCTATGGAGCGCACTACCATCCAGTTCGGTTGCATACCCACTTCCGGTTCAGTGATACCGGCGGCATTGTTGGCGCAGTCGAGTTGTGCAACGGGAACGGATTGTGTCGCAAACTCTCCGGCGGCACCATGTGCCCGAGTTACATGGTGACGCGCGATGAGGAACATTCGACCCGTGGTCGCGCGAATGCGCTGCGCATGGTTTTTTCCGGCGCGCTGCCGCTCGATGCACTCACCAGCACACGCATGAAAGAGGTGATGGACCTCTGCCTGGAATGCAAGGGATGCACCGGCGAGTGCCCGTCGCGGGTCAATATGACGCGCCTCAAATCGGAATGGCTGTCGCTCTACTACGAGCAGCATGGCATCCCGCTCCGGTCACGTCTGTTCGGCAGCATTCGGGCGATCAACGAAACCGGCAGTCGTCTTGCGCCGCTGGTGAACCGCGTGCTGGCGTTGCCCTTCCTTCCCGTGCTTCAGGAACGTCTGATCGGCGTCAGTCGTCACCGCAGCCTGCCGCCATTCGCGTCGCAGCCGTTTCATCGCTGGTTTGCCAGCCGCCAGGCGCCGGTCGATGCCGACCGTCCTTCAGTGGTTCTCTTCCCCGACACATTTGCCGACTACAACGATCCACACATTGCCAGGGCCGCCGTGCGCGTGCTGGAATCTGCCGGATACCGGGTACTCCTGCCGACGCGCCGCGTCTGCTGCGGGCGCCCCCAGATCTCGAAGGGGTTCTTGAAAGAAGTCAAAGCGCTCGCACAGCGCCAGCTCGACGCGCTGGGACCGTATGCGGCGGCGGGCATCCCGATCATCGGTCTTGAGCCGAGTTGCATCCTGACCTTCCGCGACGAGTACCCTGACCTGCTCGATGACCCGCGCACCGCAACACTGGCGCAGATGTCGTTCCTGTTCGACGAGTTTCTGGCGCGCGAGGTGCGCGCCGGTCGCGCCACGCTGCGTTTTCGCGATCAGGCGCCGCGCAGGTATCTGTTCCACGGTCACTGCCACCAGAAGGCGCTGATCGGCAGCACCCACGCACTGACGCTGCTCCGGATGATCCCCGCCGCCGACGTGCGCGAAGTCGATAGCGGATGTTGCGGCATGGCGGGTTCCTTCGGGTATGAGGCGGAACACTATGCCATTTCATACAAGATCGGCGACCGGGCGCTCTTTCCGGCGGTGCGCGCACTGCCGGCCGACGCCGAGATCGTGGCGATGGGAACCAGTTGTCGCCAGCAGATTGCCGATGGCACAGGACGGCGCGCCTGCCATCTTGCCGAAGCGCTGGCGGACGCGCTCGAAGAGTAGCGATACCATCACTCCGTGCAATCCATTCTTCCCTTGCGGCTCGTTGAACCGCGTGATATGATGGCGAACGCGAGGGGAAACGAGCCCCGGAATACTGTTCAGGCGTCTTCCGTCAACGCATGCGCCTGGCAACACTCACACACCTGAGCAGACGCCAGAAAGTCAACAGCGCGGTCGGCGCGTGGTGATCAGCGACGATGATCCCCGCAGCGCGGACCGTTTTTTTATGCAACGACCATCGTTCCGCAGAACGCGGCAACCGATACGCACATAAGAGAACGTATTATGATCGCCGAACTCAAACGCCTGGTCGTTGGCCGACCACTCGCCAACGACCAGTTAGTCCATGAACGATTGCCCAAGCGCCTGGCGCTAGCCGTCTTTTCTTCCGACGCGCTCTCATCGACGGCATACGCCACCGAAGCGATCCTGATCGTGCTTTCCGTGGCCGGCGCGGCAGCGCTCTGGCTTGCCACCCCGCTGGCGCTCGGCATCGCCGTTTTATTGATAACCGTGGCCTTTTCCTACAGCCAGACAATCAAAGCCTACCCGCAGGGTGGCGGCACCTATATCGTTGCACGCGAGAACCTGGGGACGATCCCATCACTGACAGCAGCATCAGCATTGTTGATCGACTACATCCTGACCGTTGCCGTCAGTATGTCTGCCGGTGTGGCAGCCATCACCTCCGCCTGGCCCGTACTGGAACCGTACCGTGTCGAACTGGCGGTCGGGCTGATCGGTCTGGTCAGTCTGGCGAACCTGCGCGGGATCAAGGAGTCGGGGGCAATGTTCGCCATTCCGACCTACGCCTTTGTCGCCAGTATGTTTCTCCTGATCGGAACCGGACTGCTCAACATTATCACGGGCAATGTGACGCCTGCGCCACCGCCGCGCAGTTCTCATCTGCCTGCCGAAACAGGTGCGCTCTCACTGTTCCTCATTCTGCGCGCATTTGCAGCGGGATGCACGGCGCTAACCGGCATCGAAGCCATTGCCGACGGCGTGCCCGCCTTCAAGAAGCCAGAGGCGCGCAATGCAGCGCTGACGCTGGCAATCATGGCTGCGCTGCTTGTCACCATGTTCCTTGGCATCACCATACTGGCGAATGCCTATCATATTATTCCCGACGGCAGCAGCGAGCCGGAAACGGCGAATTCGCAACTTGCACGCGCGATCTTTGGCGCAGGATCGCCGTTCTACTTTTTGCTGCAAATTGCGACGATGGCAATCCTGGTGCTGGCGTCGAACACCGCATTCGCCGACTTCCCACGACTGGCGTACTTCATTGCCCGTGATCGCTACTTTCCACGCCAGTTCACTCAGCGCGGCGACCGGCTGGTGTTCTCGAACGGCATCATCGTTCTGGGAGTGATTGCATCGTTGCTGGTCATTGCATTCAATGCGCGCGAACAAGCGTTGTTGCCGCTCTATGCCGTGGGGGTTTTCATATCGTTTACCATTTCACAGACCGGTATGGTGCGGCACTGGCAACGCACAAAGACGCCAGGCTGGCGGCGCAGCGCCATGATCAATGGTTTCGGCGCACTGATGACCGGCGTCGTGATGCTGGTGCTGGCAATCACGAAGTTCCGCGAAGGCGCGTGGGCAGTGCTGCTGCTCATTCCAATAATGGTTGTCGTGCTGCTGACGATCCACAAGCACTATGAAGCTGTCGCCGAGCAGTTGTCGCTGGAAGGCGCACCACGCCCTTCGCCGGTGCGGCGTCACACGGCGCTGGTGCTGGTCAGCGGCGTTCACCGCGGCGTGATCCCTGCCCTGCAATATGCGCTGTCGATCGCGCCGGACAATGTGACGGCGGTGTACGTCGATCTTGATGCGGAGAATACGGAAAAGATCAGGCGCAAATGGAACGAATGGGGGTGTGGTGTACCGCTGGTTATTTTGCCTTCGCCGTATCGCTCACTGATGCAGCCGTTGCTCGCGTACATCGACGAAGTCGAAGCGCAGTACGACGATGATGTACTGACGATCATTCTGCCGGAGTTCGTGCCATCGAAATGGTGGCAGCATATGCTCCACAACCAGACCGGGCTGCAACTCAAGACAGCGCTCTTCTTCAGCCGCGGCAAGGTCGTCACCAGTGTTCCCTACCATCTGGATCACTGAGATCATTGCGGGATGATCGATTTCGTTGGGGCCCGGCGCTGCCGCGCCCTGGTGCTTGCAGGGAGGTTTGGTTGGGGCCCGGCGCTGCCGCGCCCTGGTGCTCGCGAGGAGGTTTGGTTGGGGCCCGGCGCTGCCGCGCCCTGGTGCTTGCAGGGAGGTTTGGTTGGGGCCCGGCGCTGCCGCGCCCTGGTGCTTGCAGGGAGGTTTGGTTGGGGCCCGGCGCTGCCGCGCCCTGGTGCTCGCCA